>OIEN01000138.1_pt1 | contig 54789 bp, 57 predicted proteins | sample 1581741 | NCBI WGS metagenome assembly OIEN01 (sample SAMN01760944, study PRJEB22395) | human gut metagenome | reverse complement strand
TCCTCCTAATATCTACGCATTTCACCGCTACACTAGGAATTCCGCTTTCCTCTCCTGCACTCAAGAAAAATAGTTTTAGTTGCAGTTCCTCAGTTAAGCCGAGGGCTTTCACAACTAACTTGTTCTCCCGTCTACGCACCCTTTACACCCAATAAATCCGGATAACGCTTGCTCCCTACGTATTACCGCGGCTGCTGGCACGTAGTTAGCCGGAGCTTATTCTACAGGTACTGTCAATTTCTTCCCTGTCTAAAATAGTTTACAATCCGAAAACCTTCTTCCTATACGCGGCGTCACTGCGTCAGAGTTTCCTCCATTGCGCAATATTCCCGACTGCTGCCTCCCGTAGGAGTCTGGGCCGTATCTCAGTCCCAATGTGGCCGTTGAGCCTCTCAGCTCGGCTACCGATCGTTGCCTTGGTAGGCCGTTGCCCCACCAACTAGCTAATCGGACGCAAGGCCATCTATTAGCGGATTACTCCTTTTCTGACTGTATCATGCGATACTATCAGCTTATGCGGTATTAGCAACGATTTCTCGTTGTTATTCCCCTCTAATAGGCAGGTTCCTTACGTGTTACTCACCAGTCCGCCACTAACCGCTTCGAATCTAAAAGAATCGATTAAGTCCGTTCGACTTGCATGTCTTATGTGCGCCGCCAGCGTTAATCCTGAGCCAGGATCAAACTCTCTAATTAATTGTATATATACTGTCTTTTTACAAGACCTTACATATCGGTTTGATTTGGTATGTTTCCATACCCTAGCTTTGATTTTTACTTTTGGTTTTCTCCAAATTTTTGGTTTAGTACGAATCGTTGGTTAGACGATTCTAAAACTCATTTAAAGGATTTTATTGTTTATTTTTCAATGTACTTTGTTCTTGAATCTTAAATTCGAGAACGTTCATTATTTTACCATTTTTATTTTGTTTTGTCAATAGTTTTTTGAAATATTTTTTAATTTTTTCAAATAAAAAAATTAGTAATTTTTGTGTTGTTTTTATATTGTAGAAACATTACTAATTATACATATTTCATATAACTAAATCTTCATGTGTTCTGCTTGGTACTTAAATATAATACTACTTTTCTCGACTTCTGTCAACACTTTTTTGAAAAAAAGTTAAAAAATTTTTAATTTGTTTCTTTATCTCTAAAATGTAGAAAATCTACCAAGGAAATTGGTAGATTTCTTCTTAGTTATTTTTCAACTACAGTCCCCACACTCTCTTCTAAAAAAGTGGATTTAACAATTATCTTTACTTGCTTCTCCTTAGCTAGTTTTACACATTTGTTATGTAATACCTTTGCCCCATTGTTTGCCATTTCTAGCATTTTATCATATGTTAGTTTATCAAATTTTGTTGCATTTTCATTTTTATTTGGGTCTTCTGAATATACACCATCAACATCTGTAAATATTTCGCATTTTTTTGCTTTTAGTGCTGATGCTAGTGCTATTGCTGTTGTGTCTGAACCTCCTCTGCCTAGTGTTGTGATGTTTGAGTTTGAATCTATTCCTTGAAAACCTGCAATGATTACTATTTTGCCTGTTTTTAGTTCTTTGAGTATTTTGCCTGTTTTTATTTTTGTTATGTTAGCATCTCCAAAGTTTGAGTCTGTGATTATTGGAACTTGCCAGCCTAACATAGATACTGCTTCATAACCCTGTTTTTGTAAGCACATTGCTAATTTTGCAATGGTTATTTGCTCTCCTACTGATACTAATACATCATGTTCTCTTTTGTTTGGTTTTTCTGTTATTTCATTTTCTTCCTTAATTAAGTCATCTGTTGTATCTCCTTGTGCTGATACAACAACTACTACTGAATTTCCTTTGTTTTTCTCTTTTGTAATGTGTTTGCAAACATTAAAAAGTTTGTCTGTGTTTGCTACAGAACTTCCTCCAAATTTTTGTACAATTATTTCCATTATGGAACCTCTTTTTTATTTAATAAGTACCAATAATATTTAAGTCTAAATATTATATCGTTTGTTCTTGTATATATTATATACTATATTTATACATTTTGTGAATAGTTTTTTTAAAATTTTACTGTTGTTTTTAAGTAAGCTTCTATAAAGCCATTTAAGTCACCATTCATTACTGCTTCAACATTGCCTACCTCATAGTTTGTTCTATGGTCTTTTACTAATGTATATGGGCAGAATACATATGAACGAATTTGGCTTCCCCATGCTATATCTCTTTGTATGCCTTTTAGATCTTCTATTTTATCTTTTTGTTCTTTTTCTTTTAGTTCTAATAATTTTGATTTGAGCATTGTCATTGCATATTCTCTGTTTTGTGTTTGTGACCTTTCTGTTTGGCAGGCTGTTATAATTCCTGTTGGAATATGTGTTAGTCTTACCGCTGATGATGTTTTGTTTACTTTTTGTCCTCCTGCTCCTGATGCTCTATATACATCCATTTTTATATCATCTGGATTTATATCTAGTTGTATGTCATCTGTGATTTCTGGAAGTACTTCAGCTGAAGCAAATGATGTATGCCTTCTTCCACCGCTGTCAAATGGTGATATTCTTACTAATCTATGTACTCCATTTTCTCCTTTTAGATATCCATAAGCATTTTCCCCTTTTACTAAGAAGGTAACGCTTTTTATTCCCGCTTCATCACCTTCTAAGTAATCCAGTTCCTGTACATCAAATCCATTGCTTGCTGCCCATTTGCAGTACATTCTGTATAGCATTTCTGCCCAATCTTGTGACTCTGTACCTCCGGCTCCTGGATGTAAAGTAATTATTGCATTATTTTTATCATATTTCCCTGAAAGTAAAGTTTCTAACTCAACTTTTTCTATTTTTTCTTCTATCTTTTTTGTGTTTCTTAAAACTTCCTTCCCCAGCTCAATATCTTCCTCTTGCAGTAATAGCTCATTTAGACTTTCCAAATTTTCTAATTCATTTTGTATTTTCTCAAAGTTTTCGATTTTATTTTGAGTCTTCTTCATTTTAGTAAGAGTTGTCCCTGAATTTTGTGAATTCTCCCAAAAGCCTGGTTTATTAGTTTCGGCTTCCAATGTTTTTAAGTCTTCTTTTAATTTAGTTATATTCAAAGCATCCTCTATTGATTTTAGTTTTTCCTTTAGTAGGATAAGTTTGTGTTTATTTTCTTCTAATTCTATCAAAAATGTTTCCTCCTATTTTCCACAACAATTTTTATATTTCTTTCCGGCTTCCGGCATGGACATAAGTCGTTGCGACCTACTTGTGGGCCGTTGTTTTTTATTGTGGTGTGTGGTGTGTTTTGACTTTTTGTAGGGATTTTTTCGTTTTCTCCTGTTTTTAGGCCTTCTCCTGTAATTTTTACTGTTTGTACTCTTTCTATTTTTTGTATTCCTTGAACATGTGTTAGTATTTTTACAACATCTATTTTAATATCATTTGTCATCTGTTCAAACATGTCAAATCCTTCTATTTTGTATAATGCTACTGGGTCTTTCTGTCCATATGCTCTTAGGCCTATTCCATCTTTTAGTTCATCCATGCTATCAATATGGTCCATCCATTTTTGGTCTACTACTTTTAGCATTACTACTCTTTCAAATTCTCTTAATGTTTCTTCTCCCATTTCTTTTTCTTTTGCTTCATAGTTTTCTATAACTTGATTATATAGTTCTTCTGTAATTGTTTCTGGATTGTCATTTATTTGGTTTAGGTCTAAGTTTAGTATTGATTTTGCTTCTGTTTTTAATCCTTCTTTGTCTATTCCTTCTGGTGTTTTATGTGTCTCTACTACTTCTTGCACTACAGAGTGCATCATTTTTTGTATTTGTGTTTTTAAGTTCTCTCCATCTAACACTTCTCTTCTTTGTTTATATATAATTTCTCTTTGTGTGTTCATTACATCATCATATTGAAGTACATGTTTTCTTATGCTGAAGTGTTTTCCTTCTACTCTTTTTTGTGCTGTTTCAACTGTTCTTGAAAGTAGTCCCATCTCTATTGGCATATTTTCATCTGCTTTTAGAGTGTTATATACACTTGTTATCATATCTCCACCAAATATTTTCATTAGGTCATCATCTAATGCTATATAGAATCTTGATTCTCCTGGGTCTCCTTGTCTTCCGCTTCTTCCTCTTAGCTGGTTATCTATTCTTCTTGATTCATGTCTCTCTGTTCCTATTATTTTTAGACCACCTGCATTTAGCACTTTTTCTTTTTCTTCTTTTATTTCTTCTTCAAATTTATTTTCATATTTACTAAATACTTTTCTTGCCTCTAGTATTTCTTCATTATCTGTTTCATTGTGAGCAGTTGCTTGTTCTATAAGTTCATCTGAATATCCTTGTTTTCTCATTTCTTGTTTAGCTAAATATTCTGAATTTCCTCCTAGCATTATATCTGTACCACGGCCTGCCATGTTTGTTGCAATTGTTACTGCTCCAAATTTTCCTGCTTGTGCTATTATTTCTGCTTCTTTTTCATGATATTTTGCATTTAAAACTTCATGTTTTATTCCTTCGCGTTTTAGAATATTACTTAGTTTTTCAGAGTTTTCTATTGATACTGTACCTACTAAAACAGGTTGACCTTTTTCATGACTGTTTTTAATGTCTTGTACCACTGCTCTAAATTTTGCTTTTTCATTTTTATAAATTATATCATTTAGGTCTTTTCTAATCATTGGTTTATTAGTTGGAATTGAGATTACATCTAGGTTATATATTTCCCTAAATTCTGCTTCTTCTGTCATGGCTGTACCTGTCATTCCTGATAGTTTGTTATACATTCTAAAATAGTTTTGGAATGTTATTGTTGCAAGTGTTTTAGATTCGTTTGCAATTTTAACATGTTCTTTTGCTTCTATTGCTTGGTGCAATCCATCACTATATCTTCTTCCATACATTATTCTTCCTGTAAATTCATCTACTATTAGTACTTCTCCATCTTTTACAATGTAGTCTATATCTTTTTTCATTATTCCATGTGCATGTAATGCTTTGTTTATATAATGAACTAAATCTGAATTTTCTATATCATTTAAGTTATTTACTTTAAAATATTCCTCCGCTTTTTTTGTTCCTTTTTCTGTAAGTGTTGCAGATTTTGCTTTTAAGTCTATTACATAATCATATTTTTCATTATCTTCAGCTTGGTCTATGTTTTTTGTATCTTCTTCTATTATTGTTTTTGGTTTTAATCTTTTTACAAAATCATCTGCTTTACTGTAAAGGTCTGAACTTTCAGCTGCTGTTCCTGAGATTATAAGTGGGGTTCTTGCTTCATCTATCAAAATGCTGTCTATCTCATCAACTATTGCATAATTTAGTTCTCTTTGAACCATGTCTTGTTTATGAATTACCATATTGTCTCTTAGGTAGTCGAATCCATATTCATTGTTTGTTCCATATGTTATATCCGCTGCATATGCTTTCTTTTTCTCACTTGGATTCATCATTGCTACAACTAGACCTACTGATAATCCAAGGAATTTATATAGTTTTCCCATCCATTCACTGTCTCTTTTTGCTAGGTAATCGTTTACTGTAACTACATGTACACCTTTTCCTGTAAGTGCATTCAAATAAACTGGTAATGTTGCAACTAGAGTTTTTCCTTCACCTGTCTTCATTTCTGCTATTCTTCCTTGATGAAGAATTATTCCTCCTATTAATTGAACATCAAAATGCCTCATTCCTAATACTCTTTTTGATGCTTCACGAACTGTTGCAAAAGCTTCTGGTAGTATATCATCTAAGGTTTCTCCTTTTTGAAGTCTTTGTTTGAATTCATCTGTTTTAGCTTTTAATTCTGCATCTGTTAATTTTTCTATTTCTGGTTCTAAATTATTTATTTTTTCTACAATAGGCATTACTCTTTGTACTTCTTTTTCACTGTATGATTTAAAAATTTTACTTAAAAATCCCATAAAGTTACCTTCTTTCTTTAAATTCTAACTATATATTTATATCATAAATTATCATATCTTTCAAGATTTTACATAGAATTAAGTAAAAAGTGAGGTTGATTATGTTTGTTTGTAATGTTAAGTTAAATAGTAAAAGTATTGTGAAATTTTCGCTTATTGTTATTAGCATTATTGTTGTAATCTTGTTTGTAATTTCTCTTTATAAGATTATGAGCAGTTCTTTTAAAACTGAAGATGAAATTCCAGAACCTGATGTTGCTTATATTAAGCCTGAGGAATATACAAACATTTTAAAAAGTGTATATGAAAATTTAGATATTTATGTTGGGCAAAAAATTTGCTTTTCTGGTTATGTATATAGAAACTTAGATTTTCCAGATACTGAATTTGTTTTAGCAAGGGATATGGTTGTAGAAGGTAGCCAAAAGAAGCTTATTGTTGGATTTCTTTGTTCTTGTAAAAACGCTAAAGATTTCTTAGATAATACTTGGGTTGAAATAACTGGTGAGATAGCAAAGGGAAATTACCATGGAGATATTCCTATAATTAAGATAATAAAGATAAAAAAGATAGATAAGCCTTCTTCCGAATTCGCTTATCCACCTGATTCTACATATATTCCTACTGGTATTATTTATTAATCTTTAAATCCTTCGCCATAGACCTCTCTTGCATTTGTTATTATTATGAAAGCATCGGGGTCTATTTCTTCTATTATTTTCCTTACTTCTCTTACTTCATTTCTGGACATTACACACATTAGCATTTTTCTTTTTTCTTTTCTATACATTCCTTGTGCATCTATTGCTGTTACTCCTCTATGTATAGTGCTTCCAATCTTTTCTGCAATTTCTTCCCATTTTGGTGTTATTATAACTAATTTTTTTGCAAAATTTATACCTTCAAAGAATATATCAAGAGTTTTTCCCATTATATATATAGCAACTGCTGAATATAAGCCTACTTCAATGTCTCTAAAAAATAGTGCATTTGCTCCAACAATTATAACATCACACACAACTATTAATGTTCCTGTTTTTAAGTATTGATTATATGATTTTATTATATTTGCAAGTAAGTCTGTTCCACCTGTTGAACCATTTGCTTTTAAAACTATTGCTGTTCCAATTCCAACAATTATTGAACCATATAATACTGCTAAGAATCGGTCCCCTGTAATTGGTTTAAAATTTTGAAATATGTTTAAAAATAGAGATAAGAAAACCGTTCCTAAAACTGCCTTTATAAAGAATTTTCTTCCAATTTTAAAGTATGCAACTATAAATAATGGTATGTTTATTATAAGCATAATTGTTCCAACTGGTATTTTTAACATATAATAAATCATTGTTGCAATTCCTGAAAAGCCACCTGTTGATAATTGATTTGGTAGCAAAAACATTTCAATTCCCACTGCCATTATTGCTGTACCTATAATTATTTTTATTAATTCTAATATAAAATTGCGTACCTTTATAATATTGCGTTTTGATTTCATTTTCATACCTTTTTATCTCCTACAAATATTATTTACTTTTGTTTTATTATTTATTCGCATGTTTTTTGTATTCTTCGTACAGTTTTTTTGCTGTTTCTGGGCTATCTACACCTTCTTTATTTTTCACTGGTGCAAAGTCTTCTTCTCTTTTTCCTCTTAGAATTGCAATGTCATCAAATAAGCAGAAGCTATCAAATATAAATTTTTCAAATTTATAACAATTGGGCTTATCTGGTACAATCAGCTCACCTTTTTCATTTATATAGCTTGATTTTTTCTCAGCTACATGATATTTCATCTCTTTTGTACTTGCTTTTTCAATTGCTTCTATGTTGAAAAGATTACACATGATATGTGATTCACCATAAATCATTTCACCATTTTCATCCACAGCATGCCTCATTTCTTCTGGAATTTCAGTATATTCAATTACTTTTACCCTGCCATTTTTCTTGCAAAGTACTCCTACTTTTTCATATGGACTGTTTTTGATAATTGTTCTTGTTGCTATTTTAACTTTTTTATCTATCGCCATTCCTAATAATAATGTATCTACATATTTTACTAGTAGGTTATCAACAGAGCCAATAAAAATCCATTCTATCCCATTTTTCTTCATATCATCAATAATGCCATTTTTAGCCATTGAATAGAATATTCCACCATTTCCATCTGAAGCTAATTTTACCTGTTTATTTTCACCAATAATTAATTTTCCTTGTTTATTAAGCAATGGCATTTCTCCTTGTTTGAAGAATTTAATACATTCCTTTGGATATCCGAAATAATTAACTTTTTCAAAAAATTCAACAGTTTCATCATTATTCTCTGGGCTTGTCATAATATAACATTTAAGAGCTATTCCGTATTTTTTTTGTGCATTCTTTAATTTCTCAACTGCTACTTCAAAAAGTGTTTTGTCCTCTGAATTCAAGTGTATCATATATGTTCCCTTTGGGCCTTTATGTCCCAATCTGCTTCCTTGCCCGCCAGCCATAATTGCAATAGCAAATTTGCCTGATTTAATTTTATCCTCTCCTAATTTTATGTACTTTTCAAGCTCTTCTTTCTCAATTTTTTCAGGATTTATAGCTTTAACAGGTTCTAAATTTTCAATATTCTTGATTTCAACACCTGTTTTTGTCTCTTCATACAATTCTTGTAATTGTTCAAAATCTATCTGCAAAATTTGGTCAATAACGCCATCATTCTCTAAATTAATGTGATTTTGGTCGTATTTTTTTAATAAATCTCTTGCTTTTTCTTCTTTATTCATTGATGGTCCCTCACCTTCTGAAATAATACTTAAATACTATATCACTTTTTTTTGCATTTGTCTACTCCTTTTAAAAAGGTATTGACATATTTCTTCTAACAGGAGTATAATATAAGAGTACTTGGGGATGTATTTTGGTTTCGACAGTATTTTTGAAGTATGAATAGCAAGTAGTGGATGGTCGCTTTGGCCACTATAAAAAAGCGAGTTAATAATAAACGCTGATAATAAATTAGCATACGCTGCCTAGGCAGTGTCATCTTACTGCATAGCCTACTGATGTAGATAAGGTGTCGACTAAAGTAGGAAACAAAATTATTTCTTGCCTTGGAAATAATGGGTATTTAAAAGGCTACAAAAACTAATAGCGTGTTTATTTGCTGTGGTTTTATGGAAATCAAATAATAAACTAAACTTGTAGAAGTTCGTATGAATAGAATATTGGACGAGGGTTCGACTCCCTCCATCTCCACCATAAATAAAAACACACACAATAAAATGTGTGTGTTTTTGGTAGCGAGAAGTGGATTCGAACCACCGACCTGTCGGGTATGAACCGAATGCTCTAGCCAACTGAGCTATCTCGCCATCAACTATTCCATTATACATACTTTTTCTTCACTTGTCAAGCAAAAATCCAATATTTTTTTATTTTTTCTTAACTTCTGGAATAATAATCTTTTCCTTATCCTCTTTAGGTTGAGGCTTAGCCACATTTAAGTGCTCATAAACATTTGAAATATCAAGCTCCTTACCATCATTATCAATAACAACCTCAATTTCCTTATTCTCTTCTTCCATATTTTCTCTATCTTTATTCTCCATAAAAAATCACCTAAAGGTATATTAGCATAAAAGTAAAAATTTGTCAAGAACGACCCCACCGTTCTTGACAAGCTCGAAATGTGATAATCAAGAAAATGGCAATACATGATCACCATGTACTGCCACTTAGCTTCAAAGTAGTTTTCCTAAAACTACTTTGAAATATTTAATTAATTTATCGCCCACTTTTTCTACAGCAATACATAAAGTGCAACCCTAGCAGTAGAGTAGCTATAGGTACATGTTGGAGGATCGTCAAAGCGAGCATGTATTGGAGTTCGAGAGCTAAAATTATAGTAATAGCCTCCCCTCAAACCTCTGCCGTAGGTGTTGTACACCTCTGTATTCCATTCATATAAATTACCTCCAAGATCAAATATTTGTTTTACTGAATATGCATTTTTATATCCACTTACTTGTGGGCTTCCTGTTTCTCCTGACTCAGTATTATAATTTCCCATATTACTACTATCCAGTATATAATATTTTAAACTGTCATTTGTATTTTTTACTTCTTTCATCCATATCATTATTTGGTCCCATTGGCTTCCATATATCATACTACTTTGCATTTCATTTTTATTACTTGCTTGGCAAACTGTTTTACATGCATTATATAAGCCGTACCATTTATAGGTTGCAGAATCGCCTGCATTTGCTACTGTTTTTCCTCTTTTACTTTCTCCTTTAGTATTATAGCTTAATTCATATCTTGCAACCCAAAATCCGTTTTGTGCTTTTACACTTTTTACTATTTTGTTATATTCTGTTTGCAAATCTAAGTTTTGTTCTTCTGTTTGGTTAACCTTATTTGAATCAGTACTACTTAGTTTGGCTGGTTCTCTATAATATGTTACAGAACCATCATCATAATTTGCTTCTGTACTAAAATCCATTACTTCTATATTTACCTTATTTGTTCCTGCTGAAAATTCATATAATACTCCTCTATAATCTGTTCCATTTGCAAGCTCTACTGCCATTGGGTATTTTCCACTATCTACTAAGCTTTGCAATGCTGCTTTTTCTGTTGTTATGCTTCCATTACTATCACTCATTATTTTATTTAGCTCTGCTTTTGTAACATATGGCGTTTCTACTGGTACCCACACAAATTGGTTATAATCACATTGCACTGTTGGGTAATTTTCTGTTCCTACTGTTGTTGTTTTTGTCCAAAAATCTTCTCCTGCATTTTCTATATCTTCCTTTGGTATATCATATATTACTAGTCCTCCATCTATTGTTTTTTCTTCTGGTATTTTTGATACTGTAAAGCCTTTTGGTATAGTTACTCCTTTATAATTTGAGTTTGTCTCTGCTCTTTCTCCTGCTTTTATTTCTGGTAATGGTTTGGTAGATTCTATATAATCCTCTATTGAAGCATATTTTTCTCCATTTATTGTTACCTCACTCATATTGCTTTCATCTTCATATGCTGTTTTGTATTTGTCTCCTGCTGTTTTGGCAGTTCCTAGTAAATTGCTTTGTATTACTACTGTTACTACTACTCCTACTAGAATTAACATTACTATTATCGTTATAATTAAGGCAATTAATGTTATTCCAGATTTGTTTTTTAATTTAAAATTCATTTTCTGTTCTCCTCCTTAAAAAATTTTTTAAGTTTTTACTTTAGTTGTTTGCTTGCTTTTTTATAAACTTTTTTCAAAAAAATTTTACATTTATAGTTTATCCTATTTATTTCTCAAAGTCAATACTTTTCATTTAAAATTTAATTGGCACCTATTTTATTAATCTGCTCGTTCCCAACCTATCTGCACCTGCTTCTATGAATTTTTGGGCATCTTGAAAGTCTTTTATTCCTCCTGCTGCTTTTATTTTTTTGCCGTTTTTTATGTGATTTTTAAATAGTATTATATCTTCTAATGTTGCTCCTGCTGTACTAAAGCCTGTTGAAGTTTTGATATAGTCTGCTTTAGAGTTTGATACTACTTCACATAATTTTATTTTTTCATCTTCTGTAAGTAAACATGTTTCTATAATTACTTTTAGTAGTTTTCCATTGCACTCTTCTTTAATTTTGTTTATTTCGTTTGAAATATATTCATAATTGTTTTCTTTTACTTTTCCTATATTAATTACCATATCAATTTCATCTGCACCATCTTTTACAGCTTGGGCTGTTTCAAATACCTTAGTAGAAGTTGTATTGTAACCATTTGGAAATCCTATTACTGTGCAGATTTTCATTTTTCCTTTTACATAGTCTTTTGCCTGTTTTACATATACTGGTGGTATGCAAACTGAGGCAGTGTTATTTGCAATTGCATCATCACATATTTTTTCAATATCCTTCATTGTTGCAGTTTGTTTTAGCAAAGTATGATCTACCTTTTTTAAAATTTCTTCATTCATTTATTTTTCCTCCTTGTTTTCTTTTAATACAGAAGTACAATGTGGGCATCTTGTTGCATTAATATTAATTTCTGAAAAACAATATGGGCAAATCTTTGTTGTTGAAGTTGCAACTTCTATTGTATCCTTATCTGTTTTTCTTCTTCCAAATTTACCCTTCTTCTTCAACTTTTTAATTTCCTCTTCTTTTATTTCTTCAATCTTTTTATTTAATTTGTTAATATATCTTACGACCAAAAATATTGAAAATGCTATTATCAAGAAATTCACTACTGCTGTTATAAATGACCCATATTTTATTGAACTTTTTCCTATTGTTATTGTAAGTTCTGAAAAATCTACTTTCCCTGTAAATATAGCTATTGCAGGCATTATTATATCATTTACTAATGAGTTTACAATTTTTTGAAATGCACCACCAATGATAACACCTACTGCTAAATCCATTATATTTCCCTTCATTGCAAATTCTTTAAATTCTTTAAACATATCTAAAATCCTTCCTTTCAATATTATTATAATACTCGAAAAGTCGAATTTTGTCAACTAAAAAGAATGGACATTTGCCCATTCTTTTGATTTTTATTTTACTAAGTCTTATCCCCCTAGCCCGAAACTTACACCTAGTGCATTGTTTATTTGGGACATTACTTGACCTTCATCAATATGACCTATTTTTTCTTTTAGTCTACTTTTATCTATTGTTCTTATTTGTTCTGCAAGTAATGTTGAGTCTGCTTTTAGTCCAAATTCTGTGGAACTTAATTCAATGTGTGTTGGTAATTTGTTTTTATTTGCTTGAGATGTTATTGCCGATACTATTACTGTTGGACTATATTTGTTTCCTGTATCGTTTTGTATTACCAATACTGGTCTTATTCCTCCCTGTTCTGACCCAACTACTGGGCTTAAGTCTGCATAAAACATATCTCCTCTTTTTATTACCATTTTCTTCACTCCTGCAATTTTAATTTGAATTATATTTTAAATATAGGTAATAGAGATTTTTTCTTTGGTTCTATTATATTTATTATTGGTTTTAGTAAATTTATTTGCTACTTTTCATCTCATTATATAATATGTATTTTTTTATGTTTTGTGAAGTATTATGTTTATTGCCAAATAAGTTTATACTATTTTTAGTAGTTTTCCATATTTAAAACATATATTTTATCAGCTGATACTTATATTATTTCCTTTTTTTGAAAATTAATACTTCTCAAATACTAAAAAAATAAAAAGCAGGTTGCTAAAAACCCACTTTTCTATCTTAATCTTCATCTTGAGCCATTTCTTTTATTAATTCAAGTTGTGAAATTAGTAATGACTCCATTTTAGCTTTGTAAACACTAAATTGTTTTTTTAGATCATTAATTTCTTTTTCTTTCATAATAACTTGTGTATTTAATTCATCTAGTCTTGTTTTTGCTTGATATTCAGCATCTTTAATTATTTGGTCTGCTTGTTGTTTTGCTACACTTTGTATTTCATCAGCTGTTTTTTGTGCTATAACTAATGTGTTTTGAAGGGTAGATTCTATGTTTTTATATTGTCCTACATCGTTGTGCAATTCTTCTGTGTTTGCTTTTAATTCTTTGTTTTCTTTATATATTTTTTCATAGTCAGCTGTTAGTTCATCTAAAAATTCATCTACTTCATCTACATTGTATCCATTTACCATTTGTTTTGAGAATTTTTTGTTTTCTATATCTAATGGTGTTATCATAATTACTGCCCCCTTATATTATTTTAGCCATGATACTGATAATTTATTTTTTAATTCTTCTCTTGCTAAATCACTTTCTATATCGTAGTTTACTGGTGCTAATAAAAATATTGAGTTAGAGATTTTTTGAATATGACCATTTAAAGCATGTGATGCTCCACTTAAAAAGTCTATAATTCTTCTTGCTACATCTTTGTTTACATATTCTAAGTTAATAATTATAGATTTTTTTTCTTTTAAGCAATTACAAATTTCTTCAGATTGATCAAAAGATGTTGGTTGTTTAATAACCATCTTTACTGATTGAACTTGTGGCATACTAGTTATTTTGCTTTTTTTTGAACCAAAAAAACCTTTCTCCCCTTCAACTTGTTCTCCTTTGTCATCTTCAAATTCATAAATTTCCTCATTTTCTGTATCTTGTTCATTTTCATTTGCAAATCCTAAAGCATCTAACACTTTATTAACTATCGCAACTGCCATTTTTGTACCCTCCTATATAATCCTTGGTAATATACCATATGATATATAATTTTTAATAAAATGTCAAGTGTTTTTTAAAAATGTTATATAATCGTAATATAATTGTAATATTTCTGTAACATTTCTCCATTTTATGTTAAGTTTTACTTTTTTAGAATTATATGTTATAATTAATACATTGGGGGTAATTATTATGATTAAGTTAGTTGCTAGTGATTTAGATGGCACTATCATTGATAAAAATAATTATATTTATGAAAATAACCTAAAAGCTATAAATGACTTAAATAATCATAAAATGAATTTTGTAATTTGTACACGGAAAAACATATCCAATAACTAAAGGAATGTGTTCTAGGATAAACGCTTCTTATGGTATATTTGGTAATGGTAATCAAATTATAGATTTGAAAACTGGTAAGGAGATTTACAAAAATCTTTTGTCTAAAGAAGAAGCCTTGTTGTGTATAGATATTGCTAAAAAGCATAATCTGCATGTTCACATATACACAGAAAAGGAAGTTGTTACAGAAGAATTGCTCTTCCTTGATTTGAGAAATTACAAATTGCAAACAACTTTAAAAAGTGAAGTTGCTATGGATTTTGTGATTGTTGATAACATTAAGAGTTATATTCTTAATAACGACATTCAAATATGTAAGCTTGTAATTTCAAGTACTTCATCTACTAAAGATGTGAAGTCTGAAATTTTAGATCACCTTAATGTTAATGCTACAACCATTAGAAAATTCGGTGAATATAAAGATTTAATCATTAACAAGGAATATGAGTATTTGGATATTATGCCTGTTAATGTAAATAAAGATTCTGCTCTGCAAATACTTGGTAATTATCTTAATATAAAAACAGATGAAATGCTTACAATTGGTGATAATTTGAATGATTTTGATATGGTAAAAAACGCTGGCGTTGGTGTTGCAGTTGCAAATGCTTATGATGAATTAAAAAAGGTAGCAAATTATACAACTACAAACCCTGTTGAGAAAGGTGGTTTTGCAGAAGCCATTTATAAATTTATAAAATTTTAAACCAGATACTTTAAAATATCTGGTTTTATTTTTTAAAAGAATTCTGAATATATTAGTTTGTTTTTATAAACTATAAAAGATGTTGTCTCTGTTTCATCCATTTCATCTCCATCTTTATCTTTAGGTTTTGCAAATAGTGTTATCTTTGCTTTTACACAATATAGGTCTTTTCCTAATTTTTTAACACTCTTAATTTCTTCTAAAGTCATTTTGTATTTTTTGTAATCTTCTTTAATATCATCAAATATGCGATTTAAAGATTTCTTTAAATATTTTCTTGAATCCTTTATATAATCTTCTTCAACCTCATTATAGTTTTCTATAAATTCATCATAGTTTTCTTCTGAGAAATCATCTTCATCATATCTCCAATTCCATGCTTCGTCTCCTGCAAAATCTATATACTTTAAGGCTTTTTCTGTATCCATATTATTCATGGCTTTTATAAATTTTTTTACAACCTTTTTAGGTCCCCCTACAAATATTGATAAGCAAATAATTATAGCTATTATAGCAACAACCAAGCTAATAGTTATTCCTAAATGAGCTTTAATCCAATCAAAGATTTTTACAAAAAAGCTTTTAACCTTTTCCATAAAAACACCCCCTTTTTTTTTATTATAATATTTATAAAATATTATTTACATTTACTTATATCATTTTATTCGACTTTTTGCAACATTTTTTAAAATATTTAATGAATAATTTATAATAAAATCGCCTTATGATATAATATTTAGAAAAAAGAAAAAATGTAGATTTCTCTACATTTTCAAATCAAAAAAGTTTTTTGAATATTTTCTTATGTTACAAGATTTTATAAATTAATTCCCATTTTATGTGCTAATTTTCTTGTTTGTTTCATTATTTTTCTTTTGCTTAGCATTCCCTCATTATACATCATATATGCAGCTGCTGTTACTGCTGAGCCAACAATAATACCTTTTACAAATTTCATTTTTTCCTCCTATATTTCATTTTTATTATTATTCCTTCTTTTTTCTTTTTTATACTCTTGAGTAATTGAATAAATTTCATATATTGCAATAATTAGCAAAAAAATGCCAAAAATTTTTTTTAGTTCTTTTACATTCAATCTTGCAGATATATTTGCACCTATTATAGCTCCTGCAATGCCCCATATTGCAATACTTATACCAATTTTCCAATTAATCAATTTTGTTTTTATAGATACTATTATTGCTGAAATTGATGTTGGTACAAAAAACACTAAGTTTGTTGCTTGTGCTATATGTTGCTCAACTCCTAAAAAAATAGAAAGAACAAGTATTAAAATTGTTCCTCCTCCCATTCCTGTACCACTAACAGTTCCTGCAATTAGACCTGTAATAACTTCCCACATATTCCTTCCTTTCAAGCAATTATCATTCTAATTGATGTATATAGTAAAAATATTATAAACAATATCCTTAGTGTTTTTGTTGATATTTTTTTCAAAAGCTTTGCTCCTATTGCTCCGCCTGCTATTCCTCCTACTGCACACTTTACTCCTAGGTTCCAATCTATATAATTGTTTCTATAATAAAAGATTCCACTTGCAATTACCATAGGTAGTATAGCAAATACAGATGTTGCTCTTGCTTCATTGTCTTTCATTTTAAATAAGTGTATTAGTGCTGGAACTACTATCATTCCGCCACCTGCGGCAAATACCCCACTTACAAGTCCCGAAATTATCCCAACAGATATTTTCTTTAACATTTTCTCCCCTGTTCATAATATTTTTTAAAATTCTCTTCAGCTAGTTTTGTTAATTCATCATCACATTTTAACATTTGTATAATTATCTCTTCTTTTAATTCTTGATTTTGAATGTTAGATGCTTTGTCTAAGAATTTCTGTAATTCATTCAAATAACTTTGGCTTTCTTTTTTCCAATTCTTATCAATTTCCATATCTATATTATTTCTATTATTTTGCATTTTATACTCTCCATTTCTATTTTTCTATTATAACATTATTTTTACTGCTAGGCAACTTTTTATTACTTTTACCGTTATATTGTAGTGATTTTATGTTATTTTCAGGCAAGAAATGATAAAATACACTATATACTTTAAGAGAGGAGTTAGCCTATGATTAAAATTAAACTTTCTAATTTATTAGGAGAACGAAAAATGACTCAAAAAGCCTTAGCAGATCAAACTCAAATACGACCTGCAACAATTTCTAAAATGTATTATGAAGAAATTAAAAGAATAGATATCAAACAATTAGATAGCATTTGTAAAGCCTTTAATTGTGAAATTTCTGAGCTTTTGGAGTACATCCCAGATAACAAGTAAAACGAGGAAATTTTCCTCGTTTATTGTTTATGTTGTTCCCCATTATTATCTATTGTATAATTGTCTTTATAAATCAACTCTGAAACTGGCACTATTGTAAAGCCTTTGTTTTTTATATTTGTTATAATGTCATTTAAACTATTTGCTGTGTTTTCTGTTCCATTGTGCATTAGAATTATACTTCCGTTTTGAAGTTTTGGTTCAATTCTTTCCCACATTTGTTCTCCTGTTAAGGATTTATAATCGAGTGAATCTATAGACCATTGTATTGTAGTGTGTTTTAAGTCTTTTGCGGCTTGTAATACAGTGTCGTTATATTCTCCATATGGACCACGGTAAAGAGTGCTTGGTTTTCCTGTTATTTTTTGTATTAGTTCTGAACATTTTTTTATTTGTTCTATGTTTTTATCATAGTTTAAGTTGTTTATGTGTGGATGATTATATGAGTGATTTCCTAGTTCGTGCCCTGCTGCAAATATTTTTTTTGCTGATTCTTCATTTTTTTCTATCCAATCTCCTACCATAAAAAATGTTGTTTTTACTTGTTGCTTTTCTAATGTTTCTAAAATTTTATCTATATCATCTGCATTCCATGCACAGTTAATTGTTATTGCTATTTTTTTCTCTTCTGTTTTTACTGAATAGATTGGTAATTGTTTTTGTGTTGTTGATGTTTGTATTATTTGTTCTGGTGTTTTGGCAAATAAGGAAGACATTAAAAATAGGGCAAATACGGTTGAACATGCCACAACAAATGCCATTATTTTATCTTTATTGAAAACTAAAAACATACTTTTAACCTCCTACATTGGATAGTTAATTGTATGTTTTGAGTTTTTAAAATATGCCTTTATGTCTTTTCAAATTTTATCCTTTTATCTACTTTTCGCCCTTCGATTTCGTTTTGTCTATATGATTTTATTCTATATTCTTTTTTACCATCGAATCTTATTCTTACTATTTTGGTATAGTCATTGTTTGTTATTGGGTGTTTTTCTTCTATTATTAGGCTAGCTTTTGTTTTTGCTAGTGTTTCAAAAGTTGTCATAAATCCTATTCCGCTTCCACCTGTGCTTTTATGTGTTGTAATTCTTTCTAAGCCTAGTTTTAGTAGAGTATCTATCTCAAATTCTATACCAGTGTCATAAATGCTTATTTCATAACATTCTTTTACTATTCCTATTGTTACGAGGATATTTTTATATGTGTTTTGGCTTGAGTTTATTGCAATTATTGCATCTTTAATATGGTCACCTAGCAAGGTTTCAAGCATCTTTGAATCTATGATTTTTTGAACCATGAATAATATGTTGCCATTAATTTTTACATCAAAATCTATTCCATTTTTAGCAGATTCTTTGCACATGTATTCTAGTAAATTATCTACTCCAAACACACCAGTTTTTGGTAAATTTTTACGAATAATAACTGCATGCTTCATCTCAGAAGAAAACTCTTCAGAAACATTCTTAACAGCCTCCTCAAAATCCGCAAACTCATCTCCAAACTCACATCTCATAAGTTCTGCAATCTCTGGTCTTTCAATCATCTTACAAGAAAAATCCTCCAAAGCCCTAATTCTACTACTAAACTTATGATTAACCTCAGCCAACCTACTATTCTCATCCACAACCTCACAAATCCTCTCATCCCTAGCCCTAATCTCACTCTCCAACTCCTCCACAGTCCTCTCCTTAAGCCTCTGCCTATAATAAACCGTAATCTTACGCTTAAGCCAGATGAAAAGGCAAACTGTTTCTAACACAATTCCCGCAAACAGAAGATCAACTAATTTATTTCCTTCTATATTACCAAATAAAGAATAGGCAATTAAAGTCATTCCTACTGTCATACTGCCAAATACTCCTATATTGTAAACCTTATTTTTATCTTTCAGAAATCCTATTCCATTTTTAAATCTTTTTATCCTAAATATATTCCACATAATAAAAGTTTCTATAGATATGATAGTAATTAAAATAATAGGATTAGATTGAGTCATTTTAACTCTGAAAACTGCCGTAAATATACCAGCCAATGCTATGGATATAATGTATCCCGAGTATGTTATAGTTAATGCTATAAATATTATAGTAACTGAATATGTTATTTTATTTTGTGTTATTATTGCAATCAAAACGCCATATGAAACATAAACCAATACTAAAACAGGAAAAGTCCAAAAAAACTGAGTTGCTATCACTTCTATCACAGACAGTAATAGTCCAGAAATTACCGCCAAAATATCTTTTAATTTTTTATTGCTTTCATAGCCTATTATTTTTAAAAAAACAAAATATATTACAATATTTATATAACTAATTTTAAGTACTTTATTTACTATATCGACAGATTCCATATTTTTCTCCTTTTAAAACATAAAGCTATTATACCTCATGATATATAAAAAAATCAAATCACACATTAAATATGTGATTTGATTTTTAATATATTTTTATACTCCTCCCCAATATTTAAGTAAATCTCTAATCCAGTCCCACATAAAATCCACCCCACTTCCATTAATAAATTTTGGTAATTTGACTGTTTGTCATGCACTAGTATTTTGTAATATAAAAATACCACCAAAGCCTTATTGCTTCGGTGGTTTTGGGGGTGTAATTGTTATGCAATTGGTGTAAAAAAATAAAACTTCATGTTTTTTCATGAAGTTTTGTTTCTATGATATTTTCTTTATCTTATCCGCATAATAGTATATCAGCTCTGTTGGTGTTGGCACTCCTGTGTGATAATTTATTCTGGCTGTGTAATATTTTTCTAAATCATCTATTGATGAAGTTCTCCACGCATAGTTTATTGCTGTTTGCATTGCCCTGCTTACACTACAATTGGCAACCTTATTCACACTTGCAACATATGAAAATGCTGACTCACTATCTTCCTTAGAATTGTCTAGCAGATAAAAAATGGCATCAAAAATATACTTTCTACCTTTCAAATGAGTTGCAACTCCTATTAAGTCCAATTCATTCTCTATTTTCTGTGCAATCCTATCCTTATGCTCAGCTGGAGTTTCCGTTGTGGTTTTACTCATAGCCTCCTCAGACTCACTACTGTAAAGGGTCTCCCTAAGTGAAGTTATTGCATTCACTACCATTTCTGGGCTATAATCCTTTTGCTTTTTATAAAATATAAAATCTGCCCCGAAATCCCTTATGTGGTTGTAAATAATAGATGATGAAACATTTGTAGTTACAACAATTAATGGTTTAAATTCCAAAGCTATTTTTTGTAGGTCTTCTAAAAATGTTATTCCTGAGCCTTCTCCCTTATGTAATTCCAAGTCCAAAATAATTCCTTCTGGCACATAAGTTTTTACATCTTCAATACCTTTATAGCTTGAATTCGTTGCTGCTACAAGTTTTACATCTTCTCTACTTTCGAAGTAATCTTTGAAGTGATTTACCTCAATTTCATTATCTTCGATTAATAAAATTGGCATTGGTTTTTGCTTGTTTTTCATAGTAAATATTACCTCCCGTGTAAAACTATAGTTTGGTATTTTTCTCTGTATTTAATATACCACATTTTTCTACAAATTTCTACATTTTTCTACATTTTTTGCATACATGTTTCTACATTAATTTGTTTGATTTTGAAATATACTATTTAGAAAGGAGGTTTAGCTATGAAAGAAGAAATTGGAAAAAGGATTACTGAAATTCGAAAAGGCTTAAATATGAACAAGGAACAATTTGCAAAATTAATAGGAATAAGTGGTCAATACCTTGGAACTGTTGAAAATGGAGTAAATGGATTATCTGTTGATAAGCTGATGGCCTTGTGTGAAAAAACAAACACATCTGCCGATTATCTACTTTTTGGAAAGCCAAATATTGATAATGATGAAATAAAAAAGGTTTTTGAAAAAATTGATAGAGCTCAAATTGCTCCTGCATTCGAAGTACTAAAAAGCATAGCATTATTTATTCAAGCTACCAAATAAAAGCAATGGTAATGAGATTTGCTCCCATTACCATTATTTTTACTCTACACCAGTTGCAATAACAGTTACTTCAACTGTATCTCCTAAAGTTTCATCAATTACAGTTCCAAACATAATATTTGCATCTGGTGAAACTTTATCATTAATTACTTGAATTGCAGTATTAATTTCACTTAAACCTAAATTCTCTCCGCCTCTTACATTGAAGATTACACCTTTTGCATTATCAATTTTATTTTCCGTTAAAGGATTATCAATTGCTCTTCTTACAGCATCTTCAAGAGTATCTCCTAATCTCTTTTTTGCAATTCCCATATAGGCCTTTCCTTTATAGCCAAAAATAGTTTGGACATCCGCAAAATCTATATTAATATCTCCAACTGTTGTTATCAAATCTGTTATACTTTGAATTCCTTGTTTTAGAGTATTATCAGCTAGCTCAAAAGCATCTTGTATTGAAGTTTTCTCACCTACAACTTTTAGTAAATTATCATTTAAAACAACAATTAAAGCATTTACATTATTCTTTAATTTAGCAATTCCTCCCTCTGCTCTAAGAAATCTTTTTCTACCTTCAAAAATAAATGGCTTAGTAACAATCGCAACAGTCAAAATATTCATAGACTTTGCAATCTCTGCAACAACTGGTAATGCACCTGTTCCAGTTCCGCCACCCATTCCAGCAGTCAAAAATAACATATCAGTATTCTGCAAAATCTTCTTAATTTCTTCCTTGCTCTCTATGGCAGACTTCTCACCAACAATCTCATTAGCACCAGCACCTAACCCTTTAGTTGTCTCTTTCCCAATTTGCAAAACATTCTTAGCATTAGTCCTCTTTAAAATATTTGTTTCAGTATTAAGCAAATATGTTTCAATATTAGGAACCTTATCAGCAATCATCCTCAAAACAGCATTATTACCGCCTCCACCTACTCCAATAACCTTTATTTTAACCATATTTTCAATATTTCTATTCACATTCATACAATCACCTTTCCTCTTGCAAATTATGCACCTATAAAATTTAACACAAAATATTGAAAAAAACAAGGGTTTTAATTATAAAATACTTATATAATTACAATATTATACAAATTAATCCTCCACTTCCTTCATTTACAATCCTCTCTAAAGTCTCTTGAAGTTTGCCTTGTGCATCTTCTGGCATTCTGTATAGTTTGTTTTGTAGTCCTTCGTTTACAAGTTCATGTAGGTTTTTACCAAATATGTTTGATTCCCAAATTTTTGTTGGGTCTGTTTCAAATTCGGCCATTAGGTAGTTTACTAGTTCTTCTGATTGTTTTTCACTGCCTACTATTGGTGATACTTCTGTTTCTATATCTGCTCTAATCATATGTATTGATGGTGCTTTGGCTTTTAACTTAACTCCAAATCTTGAACCTTGTTTTACTATTTCTGGTTCATCTAGGATTAGTTCATCCATACTTGGCATTACTATTCCATATCCTTTTTGTCTTACTTCCTGTAATGCCATTGAGACTTTGTCATACTCTTTTTTTACATTTGCAAGTGCTCTCATGCTTGAGAATAAATCTGCTTCATTTTTCATTTCTATTCCTGTTATTTGTGTTAGAATTTTGTAGAATAATGTGTTCTTTAGTGATATTTCTATTGTTACAGCTCCTGTACCTAAGTCTATTTTTTCAATTGTAGTTTTTACTATTATTTCTGTTTGTTTTATTTTTGAAACACCTGCATTTATAGTTTTTATTGTTCTAATATCTTTAAAAGCTTCTTTTATTTCTTTAAATAATTCTTGCTTCAATTCATGTTCTGGGTCTAATCCATCTATCCACCCTGGTAAATTAATGTTTATTCTTTCTACAGGAAATTCATATAGTATTTTTCCAAAAATATTGTTTATATCATCTGCATTTAATCTAGTGCAATCTGTTGGTATTACTGATACTCCATATTTCTCTTCCATATCTTTAGCCAAGGCAATAGTGTCTTCTCCACTTGGATTATTTGTGTTTAATACTATTACAAATGGTTTATTTAAAGCCTTTAATTCTGATACTACCCTAGATTCCGCTTCAATGTAATCTTCTCTTGGAATTTCTGTTATGCTTCCATCTGTTGTAACTAGAATTCCTATAGTTGAATGTTCTGTAATTACCTTTCTTGTGCCTATTTCAGCCGCTTCTTCAAATGGAATTTCTTCATCAGACCATGGAGTCTTAACCATTCTTGGCACATCCTCTTCCATATAGCCAATTGCGTTATTAACTAAATAGCCAACACAATCAACAAGCCTTGTTCTTAAATTCAAATTTTCTCCTACTGTAATTTCAACTGCCTCATTTGGTACAAATTTTGGCTCTGTTGTCATAATCGTTCTTCCTGCCGCACTTTGTGGCAGCTCATCTCTTGCTCTTTCTCTTTTATAGCTATTTTCAATGTTAGGAATTACAAGTAAGTCCATAAAATTCTTAATAAAAGTTGATTTTCCTGTTCTAACTGGCCCAACAACCCCAACATATATATCGCCATCAGTCCTTGTTTTAATATCCTCATACACTCCCAAGTTTTCCATAAAATAAATTACCTCCCATAATTTAACGTTTGTACTAAACTTTAATTAATGTATATTAGAGGTTGTTTGGGATTATTACATTTTATTAATAATTCTTTTAAAAATTTTTAGAGCCATGTTTCCCATGACTCTATTGACCTTTTTGTTTTTTAGTTGTTTCTTCCATTTTCTTTGCTTGTTCTTTTTGTTTTTCTATTGGTAGCCAGTAATATTCTGAACAAACGAATTCTCCATATTTTGTTGTGTTTTCTTTTTTGCGTTTGTTTTGCATTTTGAACACTCCTTTTTGGTAGTATGTTCAATTTTTGCTTATTATATTTACATTTTTCTAAATACACCTGCAACTTTGCCTAGTATTTTACAGTCTGGCACTATTATTGGGTCCATTGTGTGGTTTTCTGGTTGTAAACGAATGTGGTCCTTTTCTTTATAAAATGTTTTTACTGTTGCTTCATCTCCAATTAAAGCAACCACTATTTGCCCATTCATTGCAATATCTTGTTTTTTTACTAAGATGTAATCTCCATCTAGTATTCCCGCTTCTATCATGCTTTCTCCTCTTACTGTAAGCATAAAGCTTTCACTATTTCCTATGAAATCAACTGGAATTGGGAAAGTATCTGTAATATTTTCTACAGCAAGTATTGGCGCTCCTGCTGTTATTTTTCCTATAACTGGAACATCTACTAACTCTTTTCCACTATATGCTGGTTTTTCTTGGATTTGCTCTTGTCCATCTAGCCCACCTTTTAGAAGTTTTAAAGTTCTTCCCTTTTGTTCTTCTTTTTTAATATACCCTTTTTTTGCAAGACCTTGTATATATGTATGTACTGTAGCTGTAGAGCTCAAACCTACAGCTTTTCCTATTTCTCTTACTGATGGTGGATACCCATTTTCTTTAACTGCTTTCTCAATAAATTTTAATATTGCTTTTTCTCTTTTATTTAATTCATTTGGATCTTTTTTTCTCATTTTTTACCAACTCCTATTTTTTATTGGCACTATATTATCATACATTTTCTAAAATGTCAAACAAAAGTTTTAATTTTTATTGTTTTTTTGTAAATTTTTTTATTTTTATTGTTTTTTTCAGTTTTTTTGATATAATTATTATGGAGTGTGATTTTATGATTTTAAAAGCCATTACATTTAACATGTGCCATGGTGAAGGAATAGATGGAAGTATTGATGTTCGTAGACAAGCAATGCTTTTGAAAAAGTATAAACCTGATATTATTTTTCTACAGGAAATTGATATCTATACTAAAAGAGCTTATAACAAAAACCAAATTTATACTTTTAGTAAATATACTGGTCTTCCATACAGAGTTATGGGAACTAATATTAAGTATAAAAATGGTTTTTATGGTGATGGTGTTTTATCTCGTTTTCCAATTGAATATGCTGCAAATTACTTGTCTCCTACAAATTCTCCTGAGCATGAACAAAGAGGTTTTTTAGGAATTAAAGTTGCTGTTGGAACTGTAATGCTTAATTTGTTTTCACTCCATCTTTCAGTTTTTGAAGAAGAGCGAATTTTATCTAGTAAAGCTTTGCTTAGAATTACATCACATATTAGCAAATCTGAAAGAATTATTATTGCAGGTGATTTTAATGTTGGTGTGAATAAAATTGGTAACCATAGATATACCTTCCAGTCAAAAGATTCTTATGATGAATATGAAATTTTGAAAAAAAAGTTTCAACATTTAGGAAATAGTGAATCTACCTGGTTTTCTAAAGATGGAAGTGGTTGTATAGATTCATGTTTTTTCTCTAGCAACCTAAAGCTTGTAAAATATGAAACTATTCCAACTGAAGTTTCTGACCATTATCCTGTTTATATGGAATTTGTGATTTAAAACAAGAGTGACTTTTCACTCTTGTTTCTATTTTTTCTCTAATTTCATTGAAAGCAATTTACTTATTCCGCTTTCTTCCATTGTTATTCCATATACTGTGTCTGATGCTTCCATTGTACCTTTTCTATGTGTTATTACCAAAAATTGTGTATCTTGTGTGAATTTTTTTAAATAGTCTGCAAATCTATATACATTTACATCATCTAATGCTGCTTCTATTTCATCTAACACACAGAATGGTGCTGGGTTTATTTTTAGTATTGCAAATAAAAGTGCTATTGCTGTAAAAGCTCTCTCTCCTCCAGATAATAAACTCATGTTTTGTAGTTTTTTCCCTGGTGGCTGTACTTCTATTTCTATTCCACAATTTAGTATATCTTCTTCATCTGTTAGCCTTAATTCTGCTTTTCCTCCTCCAAACAATTCTTTGAAAACTTCTCCAAAGTTTTTGTTTATGGTTTTAAACTGTGCTTCAAATTGTTCTTTCATTATTTTTGTCATATCTTGTATTACTTTTTTTAGTTTGTTACTTGAGTTTTCTAAGTCTAAACGCTGTTCACACATATAGTCATATCTTTCTTTGGTTTGCTTATATTCTTCTATTGAGTCTATATTTATGCTTCCTAGTTCTTTTATTTTTTCTCTTAGATTTTTTACATTTTTTGTGGTTTCTGCTATATCGTTTGGTTTTTTATACTCTCCAGCTGTATTTGGTGTTATTTCATAATCCTCCCACATTTTATTTATTATTTGTTCAAGTTCTACATCTATTTTAGATTTTTTTACTTCTAGCTTATTTGTTTGGTTTTTAATTTCTTCTATAATTCTATATTTTTCTTCTATTTCTGTCTCTGTTTTTGTTATACTATTGTTTTTCTCTATTTTTTCTTGTTTTAGTTTTTCTACAGTTTCAGAACTTAAACTTACTTCTTGTTTTATTTGCTCTATGCTTTGTTTTAAGTTTTCTATTGTTTTCTTTAATTTTTCATTTTCTTCTAAAACTTGCTTGCTCTGTTCTTGTTTGCTTTCTATTTTACTTGTGTTTGCTTGTAATTCTGTTTCGATTCTTTCTAATATTTCTTGCATTGAATTACTGCTTTCATCAAATGAGCTTAGTGAAATTTTTAGGTTTGTTATTTCAAAGTTTAAATCATCAATATATTTTTGATTTTCTTTGTCTTTTTCAGCAAATGCTTGTATTTCACCGCTTATAGCTTCTATTTCTTTTTCTAATTCCATTGTTTTTTCTTTAATGGTTGATTTTTGCTTCTCATTTTCTAAAATTGTTTGCTCTATTTGTTTTGATTCAGTTTTTAAACTCTCAAGCCTTGTTTCTAAGTTTAGAATTGATTCTTCAAGTGATTCTATTCTTTGTTTTTCTGTTGCATATTCTATTTGAATCTCTTGTGAAGATTGTTCTATACTTGTTATTTCTTCTAATAGGTCTTCTATTGATTCTTCGTATTCCTCTTTTTCTTTAGAAACTTTTTCTATTTCTTGTTTTAGTTTTTCAATTTCTTTTTCTAGTTCTTTTATTTGTGAAGTTCTTCCTATTATGCTTGAAGTTTTTTGTGCTATTGAACCTCCTGAAATTGCTCCGCTTGGATTAATAATGTCTCCTTTTAGTGTTACTATTCTAAAGCCATAGCTGTTCTGCCTTGCTAGGATTATGGCTGTGTCCATGTTTTCTACAACTACTGTCCTTCCAAGTAGATTTAAAATTATTCCCTCATATTCTTTATCTGCTTTTACTAAATCACTTGCTATTCCTATTACACCTTGTAAATTGTTTTTAATAAGTCTATCAACCTTCTTACCTTTTACAGATGCTATAGGTAAAAATGATGCCCTTCCTAGATTGTTTTTTCTTAAATATTCAATTAGTTTTTTGGCATCTTCTTCAGTTTCTGTTACTATGTTTTGTAAAGTTTGGCCAAGTACTGTTTCTATTGCTATTTGGTATTCAGTTGGAACTGTTATAATGTTTGCAAGTACTCCTTTTACGCCTTTGTTTAATTTTGAATCTTTTTCGCATTCTAATAGCAAGGCTTTTACTGCCCTTGAGTATCCTTCTTTTTCTTTTTCCATTTCACTTAAGAATTTTTGTTTTGAGTCTTTTACTCTAAGTTCAGTAGATAGATCATTTATTTTATTTTCATAATTTAGTATTTTTGTATTTGCTTCATCCTTTTTTGTTTTAATTTCATTTAATCTTTTTTCACATTCATTTCTTTTTGCTTCTTTTTCATTAAATGTTTTTAGAAGTTCAGATTTTATCATTCGCTTTTCATCTAGTTTGGATATTGTATCTGTTATTTCATTTTGAACTGTTTTCCCTCTTTTGCTTAGGTTGTCATTATTTATTTCTATTGTGTTTATCTTTTCTCTGTTTTCATATTTTACTTCTGTATTTTGCTCTACTTGTTTTTTCTTTTCTTCTATTTTCTTTTCTTCATCTGAAAACTTGCTGGAAATTTCATTTAAAGTTTTTTCTTTTTCTTCTAGTTCTTTAGCAAATTTTTCTCTATTTGCTAATAAATTATCTTTTTTGCTTATTCTATTATCTTTTTCTTCTTTTATTTCTGTATTTCTCTTGTTTAGTTCTTCTATTTCTTTTAAATATGTTTCTCTATTTTGAATATTGTTTGTAATTTTTGTTTCAGCAACATTAATTTCTGAATTTATTTGTTCTATTTTTTTCTCGCTTTCAAAGCCTAGGTTTTGGGTTTCTTCTATTTTTGTTATTACTTCTTCAAGTTCCAATTTTAAATTTTCTTTTAGATTTTGTATCACTGAAAGTCTTGATTCTTCTTCTTTTTGCTCCGATAATATTATATCTATATCTTCTGCTAGTTTTTTTAATTGTTCTTTATAATTATCTATGTTATACAAAAATAGGCCAATTTCTATTGATTTTAACTCATCTCTTAATTCCAAAAATTTTTTAGCTTTATCTGATTGCTTTTTTAATGGTTCAATATTTGCTTCTATTTCTGATAAAATATCGTTTATTCTAAGTAAATTAAGTTTAGTTTGCTCAAGCTTTTTTTCAGACTCCGTTTTTCTAGCTCTATATTTTACAATACCAGCTGCTTCTTCAAAAATGTTTCTTCTATCTTCTGATTTATTGCTTAAAATTTCATCAATCTTACCTTGCCCAATTATAGAATACCCATCTTTTCCAATACCAGTATCCATAAAAAGTTCTAAAACATCTTTTAATCTACAAGGAGTTTTATTAATAAAATACCCACTATCTCCATTTCTAAAAATACGCCTAGTAACAACCACTTCCGCAAATTCAATAGGAAGTTTTCCATCAGAATTATCAATAACAATAGAAGCCTCCGCAAATCCCAAAGATTTTCTGTTTTGAGTTCCAGCAAAAATAATGTCCTCAGACTTATTCCCCCTCAAAGACTTCATACTCTGCTCGCCTAGAACCCATCTAATACTATCTGAAATATTACTCTTACCAGACCCATTAGGTCCAATAACCGCCGTAATCCCCGGCATAAACTCCAAAACTGTTTTATCAGCAAATGATTTAAACCCCTGTAATTCTAATCTCTTTAAAAACATAAAAATCCCCTTTTTTCTTCATTCGATTTGTATATAATATATCAAAATTGAAAAATAGTCAAGAATGAAGCACAGGTTTTCCAACATTTTTCTAGTGGAAAACCTGCATTTTCTATCAATATATCTTTCATTTTTCTAACTTTTTTACATTGAATACTCATTTAGTCTATTTGACTTCCCTTTTGCACTTTATCTCCTGATTGTGTTGCTATTACATTATCTATAATTCCTGTTGCACTTGATGTGTAATTAACTATTAGTGGATTATTGCTGTTTTGTGCTGTTCCATTGAATGTTCCAGTATATGTTGTGATTTTTGTTGAGTCAAAGGTTAATGCTATAGTTCCTTCCAAAACTTCACATGAGTTGAACATGTATTGAATATTAGTAACATTTTTCATGTTCCATCCATCAATATTTAGAGTTTTCAGACTTCTACAGCCATTAAACAATTGTAGCATATTTTCTACATTGCTAACATCCCATTTATGTAAGTCAAGTGTTTCTAGTTTTTTACAATTTCTAAACATTCTTTCCATTGTAGTTACATTACTTACATCTAAATTTTCTATTCCTATTATTCGTTTTAAATTCATAACATTGGGAATTGTTGCATTATCCCCAGAACCAAAAGCCCAAGTCATATTTTGCATACTACCTGTATCCCAATTGCTTATATCTACTGTTTCAAGATTTGCACAGCCATAAAAAATGCTGTCCATGTCGATTACTTTTGATGTATTAAAATTCCTCAAATCTAGTTGTTTAAGATTATAGCAATCTAGAAACATCATTGCCATATCCGTTACATTTTCTGTGTTAAAATGTGACAAATTAATTGTTGCCAAATTATTGCAAAGGGTAAACATTCCTCGCATAGAAGTCATGTTGCATGTATTTAGATTTCTAAACCCTTCAATTTTATTTATATTGATTAGATTTCTAAATAGATATTTGCCACTCTTCGGTGCTACTTTATCAGCAATTATTACTGAAGTTACTTTCTTTGCAAATTCATTATCATCGCTCCATGGTAACAATGCTACTACTTCTGCAAAACTTAAGTCTGCAGTATTAGAGATATCCACAGTTTTCTGAACCAAACTTGCTCCATTTCTTGTTTCTAAAATGTGTGTGCTATCTGCATAAAATACAAGTGCACCATCAGAATATAATGCTGCATATAAAGGTGTGGGGTCCATTCTATTATTAACAAGATCATCAATTAATTGATCTAGTTCATTTATTGTTTCATTTTCCTTTTGTGTTTCCTCATTCCAAGCTTTTACTGCTTTGTCAGCTGTTCTAATCATATCCGAATTAATTACTACATTAACACTAACACCTACCAATATAAGCATGATGATTATGGTAATAATTAGTGCAATTAATGTTATTCCATTTTGTTTTCTCATACATAATTCCTCCTCTGTTCTCTTTCTCTTCCTAACTTTTATATCTTTATTTTATAATAAAAAATTATAATTTGCAATAGTAGAAGTTATTTTTTTCTTCAAGCCTGACTTTTTTCATAACCCTTACGCATATTTTTTTGTTTTCTGGTTATCATATTTTTACTGCTAGTAAACTTTTACTTTGTTGTTTCTGTATATTTTTACCTTGAAATGCTATATTTTAAACAAAAAAGGAGGATTTTTATGGCTTTAAATTATGGTATTATTGGCATGAGATTAAAACAGGCTAGAATGGATAAAAAGATTACTCAGGAGAAGCTTGCTGAGGTTTTGGATGTTTCGGTTGCCTATATTAGCAGAGTTGAACGAGGTTCTACTACTATTAATTTGAAAAGACTTTCTGAACTATGCAATTTGCTTGGTGTTTCTGAAGGTGAAATTTTAAATGGTGCTTCTTCTGATTCTGAATCTTATTTGAGCTCAGCTTTTAGTGATTTGCTTAAAAGTTGCCCAGCAGACAAGATTGATTTAATATATAATGTTGCTAAAGTTATTGCAGATAGCTGAATTTCTGCTAAATTTATGTAAATTTTAGCATTTTTCTCTTCCTTTTTTATACAATTTATAGTATAATAGTTAAGGAGGAGATTTTTATGTGGTATATATGGCTTATTGCTGCTGGAATTTTTTTCATGATTGAAATTGCAACTGTGCGGATTCTTAATTTTTTGGTTAGGTATTGGTGCATTATTTGCAATGGTTGCAAGTTTTTTTACTTCTAACATAGCCATTCAGACTGCTGTATTTGTAATTTCTTCTAGCATACTTATTCCATTAACTAAACCACTTGTAAATAAATATTTTGATGATGGTAAAAAAGTTGTAACTAATGCTTATAGCTTAATTGGACAGATTGGAATTGTAACAACTGATATCCAAGTTCTTAACGGAACTCGGCCAAGTTAAGGTAAATGGTGAAGTTTGGTCTGCTAAAGCTGAAAATGATATTCAAAAAGGAACAGAAGTTGAAATATTAAGAATTGATGGTGTTAAGCTTATTGTTAAGCCTAAAGTACCAGCTTTAAAGTAGTTATTAGTTTTTTAATAAAAATTTATAGGAGGTAAATTTTATGACAATTGCTTTAATAATTTTTTTACTAATTGTGCTAGTAATAGCATTCAAATCAATTAAAATCGTAAGACAAGCTGAAGTTTACATTATTGAAAGATTAGGTAAATTTCATAAAATATCAGATGCAGGACTTACAATTATAATCCCTTTTGTTGACCATGTTCGTAGTGTTGTAAGTTTAAAAGAACAAACAATGGATATTCCACCACAAGGAGTTATTACAGAAGATAATGTTACAATAACAATTGATACAGTAGTATTCTACCAAATTACAGACCCAGCAAAAGCTGTGTATGAAATTCAATCTTTAAGAAGAGGTATTGAATACTTAGCAATTACAACTATTCGTGATATTGTTGGTAAACTAAGTTTAGACTCAACTTTTAGTTCAAGAGATTTAATCAATAACCAATTAAGAGTTTTACTAGATGAAGCTACTGATAAATGGGGCTGTAAAGTAAACCGTGTTGAAATAAAAGACATTAACCCACCTGCAGACATTCGTGATGCAATGGAAAAACAGATGAATGCTGAAAGAAATAAAAGAGCTGCTATTCTTCAAGCAGAAGGAGAAAAACAAGCTGCCATTACTCTTGCAGAAGGTCAAAAACAAGCTGCTATATTACAGGCAGAAGCTGATAAAGAATCTCAAATAAGAAGAGCTGCCGGTGAAGCAGAAGCAATTCGTGAAGTTGCTGTTGCAAAAGCTCAAGAAATTCAAATGATATTTGACTCAATTAAAAAGTCAAATCCAGATGATAAACTTATTCAATTAAAATCTTTAGAAGCATTGCAAGAAATTGCTAAAGGTGATGCAAATAAGGTGTTTATTCCTTTTGAAGCAACACAAGCATTATCAAGCCTTGGAGCTGTAAAAGAAATTGTTAAAAATAAATAGTTTAAATAAAAATTAAAGGTAAGTTTTAAAAACTGCCTTTAATTTTTATTTTTTTTAGTTGTTTTTCATTGACAATTTATTTCTTTCGTTATATTATATACCCATATTCAAAAAAATTTTAGGAGGTTTTTATGTTTAAATTTAAAAAATTATTTATTTGTTTTATGCTTGTTTTTATGTGTATTTCAACATCTGTTTTAGCAGTTCAAAATCCAGATGTAAAAGCAGATGCTAGTAACTCACCTGCATCAATTTCAGAAGATTTGTACATAACAAATTCTGATTCTTATACTTTAAGTGATATTGTTTATGGAAACATTTATGCTTCAACTAAGAAATTTGTTACAAACCCTTTAAATAATGGTGGTATTGTTAATGGAAATTTATTTTTAATTTCAAGCCAAGTTAGCATTGAATCTAAAGTAACTTTTTCAGATACAAAAGATAAGTATGGTAATTATATTGTAACAAGTCATACTCCACATTCTATAATCAATGGAAATGCATATATTTTAGCTGATTCTTTTGAATTGCAGGCTGGTTCTGAAATTCATGGAGATTTATATGTTGCTGCAAATTCTGTTAAGATTGACCAAGATGCAATAATTGATGGAAACATCTACATTACTGCTTCTTCAATTACATTAAATGGACAAATTACAGGTTCTGTATATGTAACAGCTTCAGAATTTACAATGAATTACTTTACATACATTGCTAGAGACCTATTTTTAAACACACAAAATGCTACTTTATCTGGTGTAGTTTATAGAAATGCTTTTATAACTGCAGATGGTAATGTTAAAGCAACTTCTGATTTTAGAGTATCTAATAATTTAGTTGTTAATAGTGCATTAGATTTTAGTTTCTCTGGTGAAGTTCAAGGTAATGCCAAAATAAATGCACAAAACTTGCATTTTAATAAAGATGAGAATACTCTTTGTACAATAAAAGGGAATTTAGAATATGGTACTCAAAAAGAGACTTCAGTTCCTGATGCTATTGTTGCTGGAAGTGTTTCAACTTTCAAATATGAAGATAAGATATCTCATAAAGTGTCTATCAAATCAATAATTTTAAGTTTATTAACTCTTTTAGTTTATGTTTTGGGAGTAGTAATTCTATGTAAAAAACTTGCACCAAATGCAACTTCAAATCTACCTGAGCTTTCATTTGCAAATGTTTTAAAAAGCTTAGGATTTGGATTACTTTCTCTAGTAGCAATTGGATTTATATTTATAATTTTATGTTTAGTAGGTGTAGGAGTTTCTTTAGCCTTCTTTGTAGTATTTGCTTATTTATTCGTAGTAGGTCTAGCATTCCCTCTACTTATTAACCAAATTGCAGAAAAGCTAAACTTCAAAATGAATACACTTTTAAAAATATTAATTGTAACTATATTAGCTTATGTAATTAAATGTATTCCATTTGTTGGCTCAACATTAATGTTTATGGCTCTTGTAGTTGGAATTGGTCAAATTCTTATGACATTATTTAAAAGAAATAAATAACTAAAAAATGAAGTTTTCCACAAGTCACCTTGTGGAAAACTTTTATTTTTTTAGTTCCTGAATTGCTTTTTTATAATCTGTTGTGTTTAGTATTCCGCTTCCTACTACCATAATATCCACACCTGCTTCTTTAAGCAAGTTTGCATTCTCTATCTTAATTCCCCCATCTGCCTCTACAAATGTATCTAAATTATTTTGATAAATATATTCCTTTAATTTTGATATTTTTTCTATTGTTTCTGGAATAATCTTCTGTCCACCTTTTCCTGGTTCTACTGTCATTACTAGAACCAAGCTAATATATGGAAGGAATTCATATATTTCCTCTATCTTTGTACCTGGTTTTATTGATAATCCGCACTGAATTCCATTTTGCTTTATAAACTCAAGAATCTCTTTCACCTGCTTTTTATTCTCACATGCTTCGTAATGAATTGTAATAAAATGTGGCTCTAAAGCTATGTACTGTTCAACAAATTCATTAGGTTTTTCCACCATCAAATGAACATCTAATGGCACATTAGACATCTGTTTTATGCTACTTGCATAGCTATACATCAAACATGTTGTATCCCTTTCTACAAATTTACCATCCATAACATCTATATGATAATAATCCGTTTTTGCAACTTCCAAGTCGTAAAAAATCCTCATTGCCTCCTGCTCATCAGCCCCCAAAATTGAAGTCGAAATTTCCACCATATTCCTTCCCCCTTTGTTATATTTTATATTTTTAAAGCATCAATGTCAATAGTTTTTGTAATTATACTACAGGTTCCATTGAACAATTTCTACTATATCTGCGATGTATTCTCCTAAGACTGGTATGTTTAGCTTTATTAGTTTTTGTAGGAAATAGACTATTATTGAGGATATTAGTGTTATTCCTATACCTATGCCTATTCCTCTTGACATTCCTGCTATTAAGTTTCTTTTTATTATTTCCTTCTTGCTTCCCATTATATAAGACATTTCTATTATGCCTGATTTATCTAACTTTTTATTTATGTTATCTATTTTTTGATTGATTTTTTTATTAAACATTTAAAACACCCACTTTTTTATATTGTGGGTGTTTTTTTCTTATTTATTCAATTCTTTCCATATTACTTACTTTATTTTCTTTATTTTTCTCATCTTCTACTAATTTTTCTAATTGATTTATTAAATTTTGTAATCTTTCTATATCTTGTCCAATTAGAGACCAGTTGTTGCTTTTGTTTGATTCTGTTAGATTGTCGTTTGCTTTTATTATCTCTTGCATTAAATCATCTATGCTATCTGTTTCTATTTTTATACTTACAGCTTCCTTTGATAATAGATTTTTTATTGCTTCTCCTAAATCATTCCCTATGGCAACTTTATTTCCAGATGCTACTATTACTTTTTTTAGTATTGGTGCTGTTTTGTTTTCATTCTGGAAAACTTGGAAGATTGGCTCTACATATAGAAGTGTGTTATTTACTGGTATTACTATTATATTTTTTTCTATCTTTGTACCTGTAACTTCTACTGTTTTTAGTTCTGATGATATTTTTTCATCTTGTTCAACTAGTGTATCTAACTGTAATGTTCCTAGTATTGCAACATCTTTGTTGAATTTGTATAATTTAAGCTTTTTCTCACCTTTTTCATCACAAGTTCCTACTAGGTAAGCATTTATATTTTGTTTTTCACTAACAGTATATGGCTGCACTAATCCTAAAACAGTTTCATCATTATCTATTGTTTTTATTGCTGTGTAATATGCTTGAATATCAGTTCCAACTAAAGTTGTAACTTTACTTGTATTTTCTTTAGCTGTATCCCAAACATCATCTGACCTATAAAGAACTTCTGGTTGTGTTTTATGATATTGTTTAAGAACATCTGCTTGAATATCATATAAATATTTTGGATATACAAAATGTTTTGATATATCTTCTGGAATCTCTGTGTAAAGTTCTTCAAATAAGCTTGGATACATTTTCCAGTATGCCATTACTATTGGGTCTGATGTATCTGTTATATAAAATTTCATTGTTCCATTATAGCAATCTATTAGTATTTTTACAGAGTTTCTAATATAATTAATTTTTTTAACTGTTCCATTTTTCTGTGGTAAATTTGTAATTTGAGAATATGGATAGCTATTTGATGTTGTGTACGCATCTATAACCCATACCATTTCCCCATTATCTCTTATTACCATATATGGATTTTGGTCATATTCCAAATATGGCATAACTTTTTTAGCTCTTTCTAGTATATTTCTTTTAATGATTATATTGCTTTCTGCTGTAATATTGCTTGAGAAAGCAAGTTTAATATTTTTCTCTTTTATTCCCAATACTAACCTATCTAAAAAGCCTAAGCTTATTCCCGCTTCTCCATTATAGGTATTGTAACTATTTGTTGTACTTGTTAGTGGATAATCATATTCTATTGTTTCTTTACTATTTGTTGAAATTACATCATTTGTTTGAAGTCCGAAATATATTCGTGGTTCGCTAAATGTTATAGTGTTTTCAGTATCTATAAAATTACTCTTAATATACTTTAAAGCTCCTGTTTCTGATGTTGTTGAAGCTGATGTTAAAATTGCGCCATACCCATGTGTATATTCATATGTTTTATTATTATATGTTCTTGTTTCATTACTTATTATCTCTCTTGGGCTAACATATAGTAAAGTTTTTTTGTTGCCTATATCATATAATCCTACCTGTGTAGTACTAAATGTATAATATCCTAAACTTGTTTGATACTCTTCCAAATGTGATAATACTCGTGCTTTATTATATATATTAATATTTTGAATAACCTCTGTGTTTTGTTCTATATCTTCAGCAGTGATTGTTCCTGCATTGTCTAGTTCTATTTCTTCTATGTTTATATTATAGGCTTTCTTAGTATAGTTGATATTTGTGCTAATATAATCCTTTTGTTTATCTAGTTCATTGCTTTTTAAGTATATTACATCTGTAAATATTATTACAAAAAATAGTACTACTAGATATACTGGTATAAGTAATACTAGATTTACCGCTTTTCTGTATTCTCCTTTTTTAGTTTTTCTTAGTGCTATTATTGCACATATTATTATAAATACGGCAAATAAAGTATATCCCCATCTTTTTACTGTTACATCAATAAACCCTGCACCATAAAGAGATGTTCCATTTCCTGTTTGGCAAAATTTTGCAAGTACAATGTCTTGAACCATTATTACTGCTAGTGCTGCTATTGCAAGAATAATAGTAAATACATTTGCTGTTATTTGTTTTATAAATGTGTTCTTTTTTAAAGTTTCAATACTAATTCCTTGGTTAAAAAATTTGTGAAAACATATTACATAGTATGTTGTAATATAAATACACATTACTGCCATAACAACTATAAAACTATATAATACAGCTTCAATAAATGGCTTTTTGAAAACATAATACCCAATATCTAAATTGAATACTGGCTCTGTTTCTTCAAATGGTATATGGTTGAAAAACAAAATTGCTTTTTCTGTTAGAATTCCAGAAAAGATTATTGCAGCTATTGTTGCAAAAGCAAGTGAGATTGATTTATTTGGCAATTTTGGAATTTCTTTTTTCTCATCTTCAAAAAATTTTTTTAGTCCTTTTTTTATAAGTAATGTTGTTATATATGTTAATAAATATATAATTACAAAGCTAATTGCAAAAACATATATTTTTTGTTTGAGGTTTGTTTTAAATATTTGAGCATATTTCATACCTATTCCTAATACTTGCAAATATTCTCCCCTTACATTTATATATGTGTATATTGCAAATGCTATTATGAAAAGTATTACAAATATTACTCTTTTTCTTAATTTAATTTTCACTTTATATTTATGCCTCCTATTCTATTATGGCTTGTACAAAATCTTTTGAATTAAAGACCTCCATGTCATCTATTTTTTCTCCTACACCCACAAATTTTACTGGTATAGAATTTTCGTTTACTATTCCTATCACTACTCCGCCTTTGGCTGTACCATCTAATTTTGTAAGTATTAAGCCTGTTATAGGTACAACTTCTTTAAATGCTTTTACTTGAACTATAGCATTTTGGCCTGTTGTACTATCAATTACCATAAGTGTTTCTTTTTCTGCTTCTGGTAATTCTTTTTCTATAACTTTTCCTATTTTTAGTAACTCATCCATTAAATATTTTTTAGTATGAAGTCTTCCTGCTGTATCGCAAATTAGAACATCTGCATTTTTTTCTTTTGTGATTTTTATTGCATCAAAAACTACTGATGCTGGGTCTGAGCCTTCTTGTCTTTTTACAATATCAACACCTGCACGATTTGCCCAAATTTCAAGTTGTTCTACTGCTGCTGCTCTGAAAGTATCAGCTGCAGCAACAACAACTTTTTTGCCTTGCTTTCTTAGGTTATTTGCAATTTTCCCTATAGAAGTAGTTTTTCCTACTCCATTTACTCCAACTACTAGAATAACTGCTGGTTTAGTTTTTAGTTCTAATCCATTTGGTGCTTTATCTAAAATAGCTTGCATTTCTTCTTTTAATGCTGTTTTTACTCCTTCTTCATCAGTAATTTTTTCAAGTTTTATTCTGTTTCTTAATTTTGCTATTATTTCAGTTGCTGTTTCAACACCTATATCAGACATTATTAATATTTCTTCTAGTTCTTCTAGCAAGTCTTCATCAACTTTTCTAAAATTACTAAAAACATTATTTATTTTTTCATTTAAGGAATCTCTAGTTTTTCCTAATCCTTGTTTTAATTTTTCAAAAAATCCCATTTTATTCTCCTATTTTTTAAGGAACATTAATTGTTGTCTCAGCATTTAAATTTAAGTCTTTTGTTGCTTTTAAAGTTTTTCCTATAAATACTTTTATTCTTACTGTTCCTTCTCCATCAAATCCTACTGAAACATTGCTTAAGTCTTCACTAACTTCTTTAGATTCAACTTGTTCATCATTTACAGTAACTACTAATGTTACTTTTTTAGGAGGGTTTGATAATACTTCTTTTTCAACTTCTTTTTCTATTTCTTCCATTTTACCTGTTGTTTCATTTTTTACTCTGTCTTTTACTTTTTCTGTAACCTTTTTATATGTTGGTGTATAACCAGTAAGCTTTGCAACATTTATATTTACTGTTCCATGAACCATTGCTTGATAATCATTAATTGTAATTGCAATTTCTGAGTTTTTGTCTACAAAGCTTTTTGCTGAAATACTTTGTTCAACAACTCCTTTGCCTTTACTTGAATCTTTAATTCTATCTGTTCTAATCCATTTTAATTTTGCTTCAGTGATTTTCTTTTTTGCTTCATCTTCTGAAAGTCCTGTTAAGTCTGGAACTTCAACTTGTTCTATTCCTAAACTTATTTTAAGTTTTATTTTGCTTCCTGCAAGAACTTCTTCTCCTTCTGCTATGTCTTGTTCTATTACAATTCCTGCTTCTATTTCATCATTATAATCTTCTTCTATTTCCATTTCTAAGCCTAAAGATTTTAGTTCTTTTCTAGCCTCATCTTTTGTTTTACCAACTAACTTAGTAACCTTTACAATTTCTTGACCTTTACTTACAACTACATTTATTGTTCTACCCTCTTTTACTGTAAAGTTTGGTTGATATTTTGGATCTTGTGAAATTATTTTTCCTTCCTCTATTTCAACATCATACTTTTCTTCTACAACATTGATTTCAAGTTTTTTCTCTGCTGCTTTGGCTTTTGCTTCTTCAACTGTTATTTTAGTAAAATCTGGCAATTCTACATCTTTGGGTTGACCTGAGTTTAGTACTCCTAAAGTTATTCCTACAGTGGCTGCAAATACAGCAATTCCAATGAAAATCATTAGTAGTACTTTAACTGCTTTGTGTTTTTCAAAGAAATCTTTCATTTTTGCAAATACACCTTGATTTGTTTTTTCTTGAGAATGTTCTCCATTTTGTTTTTGTGTTCTATTGAATGTTGGTATTTTTCCAACTTCTGTATCTGGATTTTTTATTATTCTATCAAAATCTTCTATCATTTCTGTTGCAGAACTATATCTTAGATTTGGATCTTTTTGCATTGCTTTCATAATTAAACTATTTAAGCTTTCTGGTATTGCTGGGTTTAGTATAATTGGTTCTACAGGCTTTTCTTGCATGTGCTTTAACGCTACAGAAACTGGTGTGTCTGCATCAAAAGGTACTCTTCCTGTTACCATTTCATATAGTACTACTCCTAGTGAGTATAAATCTGATTTTGCATCTGTTGCTCCTCCTCTTGCATGTTCTGGCGAAAAATAATGTACTGAACCAATTGTTGTTCCAAATGCTGTAATTGTTGAGTTTGATACTGCTTTTGCTATTCCGAAATCTGTTACTTTAGCTATCCCATCTTCTGTAATGATTATATTATGTGGTTTTATATCTCTATGTATTATGTTGTTTCTGTGTGCAGTTTCAAGTGCTTGAGCTATTTGCTTTGCAATTTTCACTGACCATTTCCAACCCATTCTTCCATCTTCTACTATTATTTCTTTTAATGTTTTTCCTTTTACTAATTCCATTACAATATAATATAGGTTGCCTTCTTTGCCAACATCATAAACAGATACAATATTAGGATGTACAAGGCTAGCTGCTGATTCTGCTTCAGTATTGAATCTTTTAATAAATTCATTATCAGTTGTATATTCTTCTCTTAATACCTTTACTGCTACAAATCTTTTTAGTACTAAGTCTTTTGCTTTGTAGACTGTTGCCATTCCTCCACTGCCTATTTTTTCTATTATTTCATATCTACTTCCTAGTAGTTTTCCTTCTAAATTCATATCTTTCACATTCCTTTCATTAAAGCTTTTATATGCTTTAAATTAGTTCTTTATTATAATTACTGTTATATTATCATATCCGCCTAATTCTTTGGCTTTTTTTATTAAGTTTTGTGTAGCTGTTTCTATGTTTTCTACTATTATATTGTATATTTCTTGCTCTGCTATCATATTTGTTAGACCATCTGAACAGATAAGAATTATATCATTAGAATTAAATCCTTTTACCATTATATCTGGTTCTATTTTTTCTTCACATCCAAGTGCTTTCATTAGCATATTTTTCTTTGGGTGATGAATCGCCTCTTCCTTTGTAATTGTTCCATCTTTTACTAATTTTTGGACATAACTATGGTCTACTGTAATTTTTCTCATTATTCCTTGTCTTATTCTATAAATTCTACTATCTCCTATATGTCCAATAAATACTCTATTATTATATATTAAGCAAATTTCTAAAGTAGTACCCATTTGCTCTAGTTCTTTTTCTTCTCTTGATTTTTCATATACTATAGCATTTGCCTGTTGCATTGCATCACTTATTATCTGCATTAATTCCTCTTTGGTATATGGTTTTCCATCTTCAAAATTTTTCTTAATATAGTCAGCTGCACTTACACATGCAAGTCTACTGGCTATTTCTCCTCCAGTATAACCTCCCATTCCATCAGCTAAAATACATAATTTATAATTATCATTTTCTTCTGAAATATAGTAGGCATCTTGATTCATTTGCCTTACCATTCCAACATCAGTTTCAGCATAAATGTTCATTTTTTCTCCACCTCTTTTTTTCTAAGTTGTCCACACGCTGCATCTATGTCTGAGCCCAATTCTCTACGAATTGTAGCAACTATTCCATGGTCATTTAGATAGTCACGGAATTTTATTATATTTTCGTTTGAACTTTTTGAATATTTTCCATCTTCAATCTTGTTAATTGGAATTAAATTCACATGGCATAACATTCCTTTTAGTAGAGCTACTAATTCCTTTGCATCTTGCAAGTTATCATTATTATCTTTTGCTAAAGCATATTCAAATGAAATTCTTTTGTTTGTTTTCTCTATATAATATTTGCATGCTTTCATCAATTCTTGAATGTTATATACATTATTTACTGGCATCATTTGGCTTCTTTTTTCATTTGAAGCACTATGTAATGAAATTGAAAGTGTGCACTGTATATTTTCATCTGCCAATTTATAAATATTAGGCACTAAACCACTTGTTGAAATACTTATATGCCTTGCCCCCATATTTATTCCTTTCGGATGATTTAATAATTTTATTGCTTTCATTACATTATCATAATTATCAAGAGGTTCTCCAATTCCCATGAAAACTAAATTTGAAATTTTAATGTTTTCATCTCTCTCAATAGCTAGTAATTGTTCAACTATTTCCCCTGGTTCTAGGCTTCTTGCAAACTTAATACCTGTTGATGCACAAAATTTGCATCCCATTTTACATCCTACTTGTGTTGATACACAAACAGTTTTCCCATATTTGTATTCCATTAAAACTGATTCTATAGCATTATTATCCAACAGGTCAAAAAGATATTTTTTTGTTCCATCTTTTGATTCTTGTTTTGTAATAATTTTAAATACATGTAAATCAAAATTTTCCTTTAATTTTTCTCTAAAGCTTTCTGGTAAATTTGTCATTTCCTCAAAGCTTGTAACATTTTCTTTATATATCCAATGAAAAATTTGTTCAGCTCTATATTTCTTTTCTCCGTAATTCTTCCATTTTTACTTTTAGTTCATCTAAGTCGTAATTCTTGATATTTTCTTTTAACATATATTTCCTTCTATTCTTAAAATTTTACGAATATATTGTATCATATAACTTGAATTTATACAAGATAAACAATAAAAAAATCCGCATCTACGGATTTTTTTATTGTTGTATATTTTAGGTATAACCTTCAAGCATCCAACCACCCATGTAAACTTGTAGTAATGGAACAAGAACTACAACTACTACGAAAATTAAAACTGCTCCAACAAAGATTTGAACTATTTGTGGTAATACTTTTATTATTCTTTGCATGATATTGTCAATATCTATTTGCATATAATCATTTAATTTTTCCATCATTTCTGTTAAGTCTGTTTGCATACCAATTTGTAACATTTCTGTTATCATTGGTGTTGATAATCCTGATTGTTCAAATGGTTCTATCCAGCTCTGACCAATTAGAATATTGTTAATTGCAGATTCTATTAGTGATAGCATAACTAAGTTATTTGATATATTTCTACTAGTTTCTAGTGCTTCCTGTATTCTTTGTCCATTTTTTAAGTTTAATGCTAAAGATTTTATTAATCTTGAAAAGTCTATAGCATATATTAGTCTTCCAAAAACAGGCATTTTATATTTGAAATAGTGGAATTGATATTTTCCTTTTGGAGTATTTATGTATGCTATAATAATTAATACTGCAATTGCAATTGCTGATACTGGTATATACCATACCTTTGAAGCTATTTTTAGAAAATTTGCAAATCCTTGAGTTATTTTTGGTAACTCAGCTGATGATCCGAAACTATCAAATACACCTTGTATCATAGGAACTGAAAGTAGTGTTCCAACTATTGCAAGTACCATTAAAAGTACAAATTGTACTAAGTTTGGTATTAATATTTCTTTTAGTTTTTTATTCAAAGCTGCTGAATCTTCTAGGTATTCTACAGCTTGCTCAAGTGCTTTTGTAAGCGAACCAGATAATTCCCCAACTTTAATCATATTAACATAAATTGAAGGAAATATTGAACCATAATATTCCATTGTTGTGTACATGTTTTCTCCAGCTTCAACACCTAGCAAAATATCCTCTACTACGGCTTTTAAAGATGGATTTTCTATTGTTTCTATAACTGTTGTAAGTGCATGAATATTGTTAAAATTAGCCTTTTTAAGTAAATAGAAGTTTTGAGTAAAAACTAGAATATCTCTTCTTTTAATTGCTTGATTTTTTTGTAGTTTTTCATTTACTCTTTTATACCAGCTTTCTTTTTTGTTCATATTTTTCTCAATTTGTTCTGCTCTAACCTGTTTTAAAACACTATGGCTGGTTTCTATATTTCTTTTCTGTTTTTTAACTTTTTTATCTGATCTCATATTTAGAGCTGTTACTGTAATTGGGTATAGTCCATTGCTTTTTAATTTCTTTAACAAAATATATTTGTTAGGTGCATCTGTCTTATATTCAACAATGTCTCCTGTTCTTGTTGCAGCTCTATACTTATATACAGGCATATTATTACCTCCATTATTGTGCGATTATACCATTTTCATTTTCATTTGCATTATTGTTCTATTTAAAACTTCAATGTTTTTCTCTTCAAGCTGTGATTTTGCTTGTTCTAAAGTTATCTTGTTATTTACATATAGTGTTGCGAGTGAATTAATTAAGCTAACATTTCCTTTGTTTAAGTTAGATTGTATTGCATCCTCAAGTTCTGATACGCTAAATCTTTCCTTTCTTATGCAACCTGCAACCACATTATCTACTACCATTACTTCTGGAAGTAGTACCAAATTTCCATCTGTTCCTTTTAGCAATCTTTGTGAAATAATTAGTTTTAAAAGTGATGCAAGTAAGTATTTTACAGAAGCTTGGTCTCTTATTTCATAAAAGTTAATTATTCTATCTATTGTTTCTGCACAAGATTTTGTGTGTAATGTTCCTAGTACTAAGTGTCCTGATTCTGCCATATCTATTGCAGCTTCCATTGTTTCTTTGTCTCTAATCTCTCCTATTACTAGAATGTCGCAATCTTCTCTTAGGGCATTTTTTACTCCATCTCTATATGTTAAAACATCTTTTCCTTTTCCAATTTCTTTTTGAACTATAAGTGATTCTTTTGATGTATGCTTAAATTCTATTGGTTTTTCCAATGATAGTATTTTCTTTTTTTCTGTTTTATTAACTTCATCTATTAGTGCGTTTAATGTTGTTGTTTTACCTGAGTTTGTTTTTCCTGTTACTAATATCAAACCTTGTGGTTGATACATCATTCTTCTTACAACATCTGGTATTCCTAATTCTGCAAAGCTTGGTAATTCATTTCTTATTAATCTTAAAGTTGCAACAGGAACTTCTTCTGAAGAAGATATGTTTCCCCTAAATCTTACGCCTCCAAATTCATATGAAAAATCTAGCTTTTTGGTTTGTGTATATTCTTGGTCCTTATCAATATTGCCTCTTACAAAATAATCATACATTTCATACATGTCATCATCTGTAAGTACTGTTTCAGATTCCATTTCTTCTAAAGTTCTTGCTACCCTTAGTATTGGTTTTTTTCCTGAAACTAAATGAATATCTGAAGCATTTCTTGCTATTGCTTCTTTTAAGATTTTTTCTATATTTATCATTTTTCTTCTCCTTACTATTAGTAAATAACTAGTTTTTTGTTTATTTCATCAAGAGTTGTTTCTCCATTAATTACTTTGTTTATTGCATCAACTGTTAATGGTACAAATCCTTGCTCTATTGCAAGTTTTCTAATTTCTAAGCTTGATGCTCCTTTTGTTATTAATTCTTTTATTTCATCTGTTAATGTTAATATTTCGAATACGCCTATTCTATCGTAATATCCTGTATTATTACATTCCTTACATCCATTTGCTGTATATGTGAACTTATCATCAAGATTAATTTTAATATTGTATTTTCTCAATAAATTCTGAATAAGTTCTTTTTCCTGGTTTGTAAACTCTCTTTTTGTAGCACACTTTGGGCATATTCTTCTTACTAGTCTTTGTGATATAGATGTTGCAAGTGTACTTGAAATATCATAATCAGATACTCCCATTTTTCTTAGCCTTGTAATAACCTCAATACTATCTATAGTGTGGATTGTTGATAAAACATAGTGTCCTGTTTGACCAGCTTGCATAGCAATTTCAGCAGTTTCTTTATCTCTTATTTCACCTACAAGTACAATGTCAGGGTCTTGTCTTAATACTGTTCTTAATGAATCTGAAAATCTTAGTTTTTCAGATATCTCAATTTGGTTTAATCCCGGAATTCGTATTTCTACTGGGTCTTCTATTGTTGTTATGTTTATGCTAGGATTATTTAAATAATCTATTATACTATATAGAGTTGTTGTTTTTCCTTCTCCAGTTGGTGCTGCAATAATTGTTATACTATTTCTCTTATTTAAGTTTTTTCTAATTTGTTCATCCGTTTGTGGGAATCCAAGTTCTGCTAGTCCTCTAATATTCATATTTTTTCTTAATAATCTTAAAACAAATTTTTCTCCATATATGTTTCTTTGTGAAGATACACGAATATTATAATCTGGATACAAAATTATTCTACCATCTTGAGAATCTTGCTTTTCTTGGAACATATTAGATATCGCTTTAAGTCTTCCTATTATCTGTGGTTGCTTTTCTTTTTTTATCTCTGTAGCTTTTACAAGTTCACCATCTATCCTATATCTTACTCTTACTGAATCTTCCAATGGTTCTATATGTATATCACTTGCTCTCTTTCTCATCGCTGCCTTTATAATACTGTCTACAAGTGTTGTTGCATCTTCTCCAGTATCAATATTTTCCGAGTCTGTTCCCTCTAAAGAATTTAGTATTGCTCTTATGTTTCTTTCGAAAGTAATATACTTCTCCATTATTAAGCCTTTGTTTAGTAGCACTAATCTTATAGCCTCTGTTGCTGCAGTATTAGTTGTGTCTGCAAAGCACACTTTTATCTTGTCCCCATTAATTTCAAATGGTATAGCTAGATATTTTTTTGCCATATCTAGTGATATATATTTTTTTACATCTATTTTTACATCCCCATATGTAAGCATAATACTTTTTTCATTAAGTATTTCACCTAATACCTGTAGAAGTATATACTGGTCGCAAAGGTTTAATATACTAATTATTTCTATTATCTTTTTATTTGGGTTTCTCCTTTGGTATTCTAAAGCTTTATCTATGTCAGCTTGTGTTAATATTCCTCTTTTTACTAATTCAATTCCTATTGGTCCTCTTCTTTTTGAATCCATTTTAAAGCTCCTTTCGTTTTTATCTTAAAATAATTATATTATAATTTTGAAACAAATTAAATACTTTATTTCAAATTGGCAATAATTACTTTTTTTAGTCTGCAAGTAATGTTTTAACCTCTTGTGCACTTCTCTTTCTAATCCTTGAAATTTCTGTTGTCTGCTCCTTATTTGCCAAAGTATTTTCTATATTTACTGTTACAATCTTAATCAAGTCCATTTTCCCATCTTCCTGCCCATACTGTCTAACAGTTATTCTAACTTTATATGAAGATGTAAGTTCATCTACGCTATTTCCTGCTTGAACTATGTCTGAACTACCTGAATATGAATTATTAACATACTGAATTAATGATTGTTCTGTAACTTGGTCATAAGATACCTTATCAACATACTCAAAGATTTCAGTAACTAGCCTAAGTTGCTGGCTATTTAGCTTAATCTTTGTAGATTCATAAGTTGTGTTTGTTATTAAGGCAACGATTATCCCAGAAAACAATAAAACTAGTAAAACCGCGACCACAGCATCTGATAAAAATATTCCATTATCCTTCCTTAATCTTTCCTTATCAATCATTTTTCCTCTCCCACAGTTTTAAATTGTCAAGCATATCTCTAAAATTCCAATTATAATAAATAGTAAAAATGCAATTATTTTTAATTTTTCTTTTGCTTTTGAGTTATTTACCATTACCATAAACAGCAATGCTATAACATATATAATATATCTATAAATACTTCTATTTAATATGTATAGATATACTATATAAATTGCTTCCACAATTATTCCAAAATTAAATACTGATTTTTGAACACTTTTGTACTCATTGAATATTCCAACAGTAATAAACACTGTACTAAAAAAGCAAACCCCAAAAGCTAGGTTCACAATCTTAACAGCTTCAATATTTAATAAATCTATATTTAAGAAAATTGAGTATAATAAAAACACAGTTCCAGACAGTATTTCTAAAACTAAATATCTTGGTCTAATTTTATCCTTGCAATATCTACATTTTCCGCCCAAACAAATATAGCTCAAAACCGGAATCAAATCCAAAAAGCCCAATCTATGATTACATTTTGGGCAGTATGAATGTGTATGAGTTATGTCTTGCTTTAATGGAATTCTATATACTGCTAAAGTATAAAAACTTCCAAAAGTAATGCCTATTATAAACATTAGTACATGAACCATTATGCTCAATTTTTTTACATCCTTTCTTATTAATTTAGGCATATACATATTAATTACGTATATGCCTATTTTAGTTTTTTACTAAAATGTTGTGCTTTCGTTAATTTCAGCAATGTTAATTAATTTTCCATTAACATTTATTATGCTGTTCATTTCTTTTTCAGATTCATAAGCGTTCTTTGTATCAGAACCTGCTTTTTTAGCTGTGTTTAATAAGTTAGATTGAATAACAACTGTTACTACAACTGAAACTAATATTAACATAACAATGATTGTTATAATTAATGCAACTAAAGTAATACCTTTTTGATCTTTCATATTTTTCACCCCCCTCCATATGCTTTTTTTGTATATATTTACTTTAATAAATATTACCTATAATTATTTAGATGTATTATATAATTTGCCACCCTGGGTATTATTTGAGGTTGATGAGTTTGAATTACTTCCTCCATTATTATCTCCTGATGTTTCCTCACTTGATATTTTATCAAATGGATTTACTCTACCAGCATTGTATTGATCTGTTCTTTCATAGCGTTTCAAATCGCTTCCGTCAATCCTATATGTTTGTATAATATTTTGAGTTTTAACAGCTTCCATTGTTTCATTTAATTCTTCTTGCATTTCTGTTGGTAAAGAATATTCTGCCACTTTGCTTGGAATTTTAGCAGTAGGTCTATAATCGTAAAACAAAATTCCCAAAATTAATAATATTGCTACTATCAAAAGTAATATTATCATTATTTCTTTTAAAATAGATTTAAACATATTTTAAATTCTCCTTAATTAAACTCTATTCCAACTTCTTCTATTTTAAATGTTGCTTTCAATTTGCTTACACTTACTGAAGTTGTTGTAGTTGTTGTATTGTTTGTATTTTTATTCTCTTCTGTTGTATTATTATTCCCTGATGTTGTATTGTCTGATTTTGTAGTAGTTGTTGTAACTGTACTTGGAAGTAATTTGAAATTTGTTATTTTAAATCCAAGTGTATCATCATTTTCTATATCATATAGAAAATCTGTTATTCCTATATAATCACCAAGTAATGTAACATCTAAATCATATACATTTGATGTTGCTGTGTCTAATAAGTTTAATTCTAATTCTATTTTTTCTTTTTTTGCATAATTCTGAAGAATTACCCAAATTCTTTCTATTTTGTAGTTCTTGATTTTTACAATTCCAATTTCAGTATCATCACTAATATTTGCTGTTTTTGCTTCATATTTCAACTTTGTTTTCTTATATTCATCAATTGAAGTTTCTAACCCCTCTACATTTGATAAATATTCTTGATTATTAATCTGCTTTGCAACATTTATTTGGTTATCCAAATTTATCTTTTCATCTTTCACATCTGCAAAATTATTGCTTCTCCAGCCAAAAAACGAAATGTGTTTTACTACAGCAAAATATGTTAACAATGCACTTAAAATTAGAAGTATGGATATTAGAATCTTTTTCATATTTGCTTCCTTTCCTTTAATATGGTAGTAAACCTGTTATTGTTATACTAATCAAATCGTTTTGTTTAACACCTTTAGTTGTTGTTATATCTGTTAATATTCCTTCATTATCTAATGCTGCTTTAAAATATCCCAACTGATCATAAAGTTTAGCCTGTGCTGTTATGGTTATATTTTTACCTGTTGAGTTTTCTACTGATAAAAGTTGAACTCCTTGTGGTATAACATTTTGTATTTTATTTAATAAATTTGGTATTGCATTTTTGCTTGAGTAATTTTCGCTTAGTCTTGAGTTTGCTTCATCAATATTATCAATCATTTTTTGGTATTCTGATGTTCTACTCTTTATTAATGTATTGTACTCTGTAACTTTTGCAATTTGGCTTTTCCCATATTCTATTACTTCATTTGTTTCTGATGTTTTTTCCTTAATTTGTCCCACTATTGTTTGTGTAGTAGCAATATAAAGAATAGTTACTAGTGCCAGTGTTGCTGTAGTTCTAATTAAAAACTTATCTCCAATATCAATTTCGGATTTCATTGTTTCTTTAAAACTTGGCTTTTCTTTTTGTTTTTTAATTCCTCCAAGATGCCTTATATCGTTTTGTAAAAATGACCATATTTTTTGAATTGATACATTTTTTTCTCCAAAATTTACATCCTTTTCTTTATTAAGTCCCTCAATTGCTAATGCTATTGCTGAGTTTACTTCTATATAATCTTTTATGTTGATTTTTACATTTGTTTTTTCTACAAAAGATGGAATTAATATTTCGCATTTTTTGTCTATGAAATTTTCTTGGAAAAGTAGGTCAATATTATTTATTATTATTCCCATACCTGTAATATAAATGTTGTTTATTTCAATCTCATTTTTAGTAATAATATCTCTAACATTTTCAATTATTTCAAATAGATATGCTATAATCTCATCTAAATACTCGTTTCCTTCTAGTTTTAAGTTCTGTGCTGATTTTGTGTAAACTGTTGTGTTTTTGCATATTTCATATGCTTTTTGTATAGAATTTTCTCTTTCTGCAATTAGCTTTAGTATTTTATTCATCCCATTTTCTAATTTATCTACTTTATATACTTTTCCATTTACAATTGTTGTAACTTCTGTTATTTGTTCAATGTTAACTATTACACTGTTTTCTTGAACTGCTAATCTATTTACATTTGGAATAACTGTTGCAATTGGTGAAATGTTTTGAACATTATATTTATCAAATAATTGTATTCTTTCTACTACATTTGCTTTATCAATATAGGTATATACAACTCGTAGTTTATCTCTATCTTCTAGGCTAGGTGCTTTTATTTTTCTATATTCTATAGTGTTCTTGTTTTTGTTGTTATTGTTGCAGAAATACTCAAACTCTGTATCAATTGCTTTTTCTACATCTTGTGGTTTAAGTAAGTTGAAAATATCTGAATAAGTATATTTTTCTTTTTCTATATTCACACTTAAAGGTACTTGAAAGCTAAATGTTTCTTTTACTATTTGTTCTATTGTTTTTTCAATGTCTGTTTCGTAAAATTTTACTCCATATGCTTCCATTTTTAGTTTATTATGTGCTTCTTTAGAAATCTTAGCATACTTTATTAAATTATCTTGTACATAAATTCCTAAACAACTTTGCATTTCTCTCTCCTTAGTTATTACAATTCTATATTCTATAAATATATTTTAAACCATTTTTCGAGATAGTCAATATTTTTGTCGAAAATGTAATATAAATGTAATATTTTTGTAATATTTATCATAATTTTGTAAAATTTCTATCATATTGCATATTTTTTTCGAAAAAGTGCACAATACTATTGTGATTAAAATTTTGATTTTTATGCGATTTTTTTTACTTTTACAAAATTGGAGGTGATTTTTTTTGAAATCAATTAATACAAACAAGGAATACCAAGAATATGTTAAGCAAAAATCTCCTAATTCTCCTATTTTAAAAAACTGTTTCAATAGCTTTTGGGTTGGAGGCTTAATATGTATGCTTGGCCAAATAATAATGGAAATATGTAAGTATAGGGGGTTAGATGTTGAAATGAGCGGAACTATTGTTTCAATCTCTTTAATATTTTTAAGTGCATTTTTAACGTCTTTAAATATATTTAATAAAATAGGAAAATTCGCTGGTGCAGGTTCACTTGTTCCTATTACAGGTTTTGCAAATTCTATAGTTTCACCTTCTATCGAATATAAATCTGAAGGATATGTTATGGGAGTTGGTGCAAAAATGTTTACTGTAGCAGGTCCTGTTCTAGTTTATGGTATTTCAACTTCAATTTTAGTTGGAATATGTTATTTAATTTTTACAGGTATTTAAAGGAGGAAATAAAAAATGAAAAGATTTGGTTTACAAACACTTAAGTTTGATAACCCTATTACAATCTTAGAAACCGCTTCTATTGTTGGTCCTAAAGAATCTGAAGGTCCGATGGCTGATTATTTCGATAAGTGTTTAGAAGATGAGTTTTGGGAAGAGAAAACTTGGGAAAAAGCAGAAAGTAAAATTATAAAAGAAACTGTAAATATGAATATTATGAAAGCAAAAGTATCCTCAACAGATATAAACTACTGTTTCGCGGGTGATTTGCTTAACCAATGTATATCATCAAGTTTTGGTTTAAGAGAGCTTCGGTATTCCCCTTTATGGAATTTTTGGAGCATGTTCAACATTTGTTGAAGGAATGCAACTTGCTTCAATTTTTATAGATGGAGGAGCTGCTGATAAATGTATTGCTTCTGCCTCAAGTCATTTCTGTAGTGCAGAAAAACAATTTCGTTTTCCACTTGAGCTTGGTAATCAAAGACCACCAACTTCACAATGGACCGTTACTGGAGCAGGTTCTGCAATTTTTTCAAAATGTGGAAATGGCCCATATGTAACTTATATTACAACAGGCAAAGTAATTGATATGGGTATAAAAGATGCCAATAATATGGGAGCTGCAATGGCACCTGCTGCATTAGATACTCTTGTTGCACATTTTAAAGATACTGGAAGAAAGCCAAGTTATTATGATGCTATCCTAACAGGTGACCTTGGCCATATTGGAAAAGAAATTCTTACTGAAATGGCAAGTACAAAAGGTTATAACATTAAATCAAATTATAATGATTGCGGAGTGCTAATATTTGATAAAAACACACAAGACACCCACTCAGGTGGTAGTGGCTGCGCCTGCTGTGCAACAGTCTTCTCTGGCTACTTCTTCAATAAATTAAAGCAAAAAGAGCTAAATAGAATATTATTAATAGCAACAGGAGCCCTAACAAATGCCACAACCTCTCAACAAGGCGAAAGCATCCCAGGAATTGCTCATGCAATTGCTATTGAAAATAACATTTAAGGAGGAAAAAATGCAAGATTTTATAAATAACTTAAATTGGATGATGCTACTAAAAGCATTCGTTGTTGGAGGTGCAATCTGTATTGTTGGCCAAATTCTAATCGACAAAACCAAACTCACCCCTGCAAGAATACTAGTAACCTTTGTAACACTAGGTGCAATTTTAGGAGGCCTTGGAATATACCAAAAACTAGTTGACTTCGCCGGTGCAGGAGCAACAGTGCCACTCACCGGTTTCGGTAACCTACTTGCAAAAGGAGCCATAAAAATGGCCAAAACAGATGGTCTAATTGGAGCCTTCACCGGCGGCACAGCAGCCGCCGCAGGTGGAATCTCAGCAGCAATATTTTTTGGATATATAGCTTCACTTGTGGCAAAGCCTAAAATGAAAAAGCAATAGCTACTAATTATCTTTTTTGTCAGCAAAATGTTGACATTATTGGTTTTTTTTGATAAACTGCGTATAACAAATTACAAAAATCTCCTTGAAGGAAGTAGAAGTGGTATATTAGCATTTTTGCGTATACCACTTCTTATTTATATATTCAGTTTATTATTCATCATTTCAAACACAAAATATGATTAAAGAATTGGCCTCTATTTTTCTTTATCAGCTAGTTCAAATACAGCTTTTGTGTATTTTAGTAATTCCTTTTTGTTTTCAAATCCACAAGTTTTTGCAAAATAATCTGCATATATTGTGTCCTCTTTTACTACTCCTGTTTGTATTGCTTTATTTATATTATAACTCTCTTTTGAAGATATATCTCCTAGTCTTAAGTATTCTGTTACTGTTAGATTATAGATATTATCATTATTTTTTAACTTCTCATACATCTCTGTTGTTATTATTCCATTATCTATTAGTTCATAATCGTTTTTAAATTCTACAATTTTTTTATTTGGATATTTTGTTACATTTACAACTCGTTCTATATATTCTGCTTTACCTTCTTTGTTTATTTTTCCTACTTTTACAGGTTTTGATATTATTTTAATTGTAAATATAACTGCTATTAGTAATAGTACAATACTAATACTACAAACCAATCTTTTATTTAGCTTTATTTTCTTTCTAGTTTTAGTTCTTTTTCCTGGCATATAATCCTCCTTTTATTTTTAAAAAGAGAACTAGAAAGGTCTAGTCCTCTTTTATGTAGTATTTTAGTTCTTTTTATTCTTTTTTGAAACTATTATTATTGCTCCAAGTCCTATTATTGAAATACTTGCCATTGCTACATAAAGTATTATATTATCGCCTGTTTTTGGATTTGAACCATTATCTTTGTCTTTCATTTCTTCTTTATTTTCTGGTTTTGATGGAGTATTGTTTTCATTGTTATTTTCATTGTTATTTTCGTTGTTGTCTTCGTTATTATTGTTGTCCTCAGCTTTTCTTTCTATTGTAAATGTTGTTTCTGCTTCTCCTCCATCTGTAAATGCTACTTTTAATGTATGTTCTCCAACTGCAAGTGTATCTACATAGTCTTTATTTAATACAATTATTGTGCTTCCACTTTTGCTTGTATAATTTGAACTATCTACAAGTACATTA
>OIEN01000136.1_pt1 | contig 55794 bp, 61 predicted proteins | sample 1581741 | NCBI WGS metagenome assembly OIEN01 (sample SAMN01760944, study PRJEB22395) | human gut metagenome | reverse complement strand
ATTTACCTTAAAATTCCGTGGAAGCCCACCTTGCATTTAATCATTACTTTTTCTTCAGTAGAAATCTATTAGAAACAGCTATTGTCTCTGCGTCTTCTTAAAATTTGTTCTGTCAAAAAGGCGACGACGAATGCAGCTGCGGTATATATAATAATCCATATTATAAATGTTAATGTTAATGTCTCAAAGAATATTGCAAAGACTATTAGAGAAATGATGGCAACGATAGATGCTACTAGTATTGGGCAACGTGTAATGATTTCTAAAATTACAGAAAATAATATTACAAATAATAATGCTACAAAAAGTTCAAGAGTCATAATAAATCCCCCTTTCATGTTATATCTTATGAATAGGGGGATTAATGTGTTACTAAACTGGTCTTACTGCGTGTGCGTTTGTATATATGTCTCCAGATAGTTTATTACCGTATTTATGAGCTGCGATTATATTTAGTATTTCTTTATAGTTTTCGTCAATGATGTCTAATCGAATTGAATCAACATTTAGATTTTTTGATTCGATTGATGTGATTTTTGAATTGTATAATGTTGATTGACAATCGATGTTATCTGGTATAATTCTAAAGTCCATTTTTAATCTGTCTCGCAAGTAATATTTATCATTTTTTAAGCATGGCATATTGCATTTTTTGTCTTTACAAAAACCGCCAGCGATGGCACCGATAGGGCAATGTTCTGAGGTCATTACGCATTGATTACCATATACGATAGCTTCTTTTAAAATTCCAGATGTTAGATTGTTGATTTGCTCGTTTGTAAGTTCTGGTGATAGTATGGCTTTTGAAAATCCCAGTTCTTCTATGTTTTTTAATGTGTAGTTATTAAATATATTGAATGTGTAGTTTGCGACTAGGTTTGTCTTAATATCTTCAAAGTAGTCTAGCTGTCCGATGTTTGAAACAACGAATCCATCGGAAATGTTAGCAAGTTTTTTTAAATTGTTTTTTATTAAGTTATTGTATTTGGCTTTTGTTATTGTAGGGAGAAGAATGTATTTTTTACAGTTTATCTTGCTAAATAGTTCTTCTTTTGTTATTACTTCTTTTACTGGAACGTAGATTTCATCTATGTCTGAAATTACTTTTAGTAAGTCTTCGTTTAGATATTTTACGCATAAGGTTATATTTTTTAGTTTTGAAATGTATTTGTTTTTTTCAAATTTTAAAGATGTTTTTTGTAATATGTGTTTATCGTTTTTAAGTATATGTTTTTCGTAAGCTTCAAACGAGGTTCTTCTTATTTCGTTTATTTTACTAACAGGCAAAAAGATACTGCTTGTCATATTTAATTCAAAATTGACGATTTTAAATGGCGTATTGCCTGTTTTATTAAGTTGCTCAAATATTTTTTCTTTTGTCATAGGATTCTTTTGTGCTTTTTCTGGTATGACAGATGTTTCAAATTCAAAATCATTTATACAAATTTTAATTGGTGAGTCGAGCGAAATGTCTAAAGTTATATTTACATCTGTTTTCTTAACGAAGCCTCTTGAGTATGTTTCTTTCATTGCTTCTAAAAGTTTTTTATCAGATGTTTTATAGACTTTGTCACCAACATGGATATTTCCTGTAATTCTACCGATTTTGTTATTAGTTAGTTCACTAACTATTGTTGAAGGAGAGTTATTTTCTCCGTTCCAAATTTCTATTCCGTCTCCAATGTTTAATCCTTTTGAATTATCTATTGTTATATATCTTTTACCATCGTAGCTTGTAACTTTACCAAGATAAGTTCCCCAGTTTTTGGGCTTTTCATAGCACATCATTGAGCTACCAAGTTTTCTTTCATGATAGCATGATGTAAAACCACCACGATTGAAAATCTGCGTTAAGTTTTCTTTATCCTCTCCGAGTTATAGTTTTTCCATCGATTGCTTTTCTATATGTTGAAACTACTGTTGCAACGTATTCTGGAGATTTCATTCTGCCTTCGATTTTTAGAGAAGTTATGTTGGGTAGTTTACTAAAGTAGTCAATTGTGCAAAGGTCCTTTGGACTTAGTAGATAGCCACTTTTTAAAGGAGTACCATTTTTTAATAGTGTATATGGTAGTCTGCAAGGCTGTGCGCATTTGCCACGATTGCCACTTCTGTCACCTATCATACTACTCATTAAGCATTGACCAGAGTAGGAGATACAAAGTGCTCCATGAACAAAAACTTCTATTTCAAGGTTTGTATTATCGCAAATGTATTTTATTTCATCAAGACTTAATTCTCTTGCGAGAACAACTCTAGTAAAACCTAATGCCTCTAGTCTTTTTACTCCAGCTAAATTATATATTGTCATTTGTGTACTTGCGTGTAAATGGAGAAGCGGGATACGTTCGTGCAAAACTTTTGCAAGTCCCAAGTCTTGTACAATTACAGCATCGATTCCCATGTTATATAAGTCATAGGCAAAATCTAGAGCTTCGTTTAGTTCGTTATTTGTAAGTAATGTATTCATAGTTACATATATTTTTACATTTCGCAAATGTGCGTATTCTACGATTTTTTTAAGTTCATCATTATCGAAATTAGAAGCATTTGCACGTGCATTAAAAAGTTTACCTCCAAGATATACTGCATCTGCACCATTTTCTGTTGCAGCTATAAATGCATCATAGGTTCCAGCAGGAGCGAGTAGCTCAAATTTATTCATAAGTTATCCTTCTTTCAAAGTTTTAATTTAAGATTCTAGCAAGGTGTACACCACTACACGAAGCCATCATAAGTCCTCTTGTTAGTCCACCACCGTCACCAATACTATAAAGATTTTTTATGCTTGTTTCAAAATTATTATCAATAACAACTTGATTACTGTAAAATTTGATTTCGGGTGAGTATAATAAGTTGTCTGGGTCTGCAAATCCTGGAATAAATTTGTCTAGTGTTTTTATAAATTCAAGTATATTAGTCATAGTTCTATAACCAAGAGCATAAGTGATATCACCTGCAACAGCTGATTTTTGAGTTGGAACAACACTATTTGTTTTTAAGTCTTTATCCCAAGTACGTTTTCCGTTAAATATATCTCCAAGTCTTTGAACTAATACGTTTCCGTTGCCAAGCTTATTTGAATTTTCTGCTACATTTCTTCCGTATTCGATAGGCTGATTAAACGGATATGTGAAATTATGTGATACTAAAAGTGCTAAATTTGTGTTTGTACTTTTTCTATCTTTATATGAATGTCCATTTGCAAGTGTAATGTTTTTATCATAAACTTCTGTTGAAACAAATCCACTTGGATTTTGACAAAAAGTTCTTACCTTATCATGGTATGGAGCAAGTCTTGCAACGAATTTTGCTTCGTACATATATTTATTTATATCTGCCATAAATTTATCTGGAAGTTCATATCTAACACCAATATCTACAATTCCACTGCGACTATCTATTTTGTGTCTTGCACACATATCTGAAAGCCAATTAGCTCCTTTTCTTCCAACACCGATTACAACACTATCACCATAGATTTCTTCAAAATCTGTGAAAGTCTCATCTTCAACGTATTTTGCAGGTTTTGTTTTTACGCCTTTGATTACATTATTAGTTACAATCAAATCTGCAACAACAGTGCTAAAACGCATTTCAACACCATGTTCTTCTAAAAAGTGTTGAAGCTTTTTATAAAGTTCGTGAGCTTTCTCTGTTCCTAAATGCCTTACAGGAACATCATATAAAGTTACATCGTATTTTTTGGCTTCTTCTTTAATTTTTGCTACTTCATCTTTAAATTCGATTCCTTCGATTTTAGGGTCAGCACCAAATTCAAGATAAATTTTGTCGGTATAATCGATTAGTTCTTTTGTTTTTTCAATCCCTAAATATTCATGTAAATTTCCACCTACATGGATTTCGGTATCTTCAGGATTATATAAGCTAAGCTTACCGTCTGAAAAAGCACCAGCACCCGAAAAACCATTTGTGATATGACAAAGAGGCTTACATTTTATACATTTTCCAGTTTTCTCGATAGGGCAAAAACGATCTTCTACTTTTTTGCCTTGTTCAATCATAAGAATTTTTTTCTTAGAGCCAAGCTTTATCAGTTCATAAGCAAGAAAAATTCCACTTGGTCCTGCACCGATAATTATTAAATCATATTTATTATTCATAAAAACGCCTCCTAACAAAGATATTATAGCGAAAAAAGGGGAATAAAGCAATAAAAATTAGCTCTTGAAAAAATTGTATATTTAAATTAAAATTGTATTAGAAAATGTTTTTACGAAGGATGTGAAGTTAGAAGTGATTGAAGGAGATAACAGAATTAAAGGACTTGATAAACTAAAAAACGAAGAGGAATATACTGAAGCTAAAAGAAATTTTGATTATTATATGAGCGAATATGAATGGGTTTCAAATTCAAAAAATCCGAAGGGCGAAATCGAGGATGAATTAAGAGAGTGCAACAAAGAGTTACACGCAGACATGGAGCAAGATGAAGAGCGTAATTTACTTTCTAAAATTCAAACTTTAAAAACCAAATACATTCAAGTAGCTAGGGGAGAATATGCTGCTAATTTAAAAGGAAATATAAGTGCATTATTACTTATGTTAGAACAATATGAAGCCTCGAATGAAAAAAGAAATTTTTATGATTTAACAAAAGGAATTTTTAAGGGCGATCCAGATACTAAAGAATATTTGAAAAAGAAATATATGCTTTCTTGGTCTAATATGTATGGCATTACAAAAGCACCAGAAAGTCTCAATGTAGAACCTATGGAAGATATTTTGGACTATATGGCTAAGAACTATGATTTAGTTGATATTGATTTAAGTGATAGAAAAGATGGAAAAGAAGAGACAGCTCTTGCAATAGTTTACACAGAACCAGGAAGTATAGAAAAAGGTATTAGAGCAAATATAAATAAAATGGTTGAAGAAAGACTAGGAGTACTAGATAAAGAAAATGACAAAGTAAGAGAAAAAGAAGAAAACAATAAACAACGTGTAGCTAATGTGGCACCAGGTGGAATTAAGCATGAAAAATCAGTAGAACATGACAAGAAAGAGCAAGATAAAGGAGAAATTGATATATGATAATTGTTTTGCTTATTATAATAGATCAACTTTCTAAATGGTTTGCAAATATGTATAAACCTAGTTTTGATGTAATTGGAGATTTTTTGCAAATTCAATATACAGAAAATACAGGAACGATATTTGGTCTTATGCAAAATACAAATACGATTTTTATAGTTCTTGGAATTGTGTTATTCGTGTTTATAGGTATTTATATGATGTATAAAGTGCCTAGAGAAAGTACTATTGAAAAGTGCTTTATCTTGATTTTAGCTGGAGGAGTAGGAAATATAATAGATAGAATTTTTAGAGGTTTTGTTGTTGATTTTATTTCACTTAAATGGGTTGGGATTTTTAATTTTGCAGATTCTTATATTGTACTAGGAGTTTTGTTTATTATATTTATAGAAATAAGGGAGATTTTTAAAGATGGAGAAGCAGATAAAAAAAGTGACTTTACTTCATGATGGATTTAGACTTGATGCTTTTGTTTCAAGTGTTGATGAAAAGATTTCAAGGACACTTGCACAAACTTTAATTAAAGATGGTGAAATTTTATTAAACGATAAAAAAGCAAAGGTATCTTCAAAAGTCCATGAAGGTGACGAGGTTACGATTCCTAATAAACTTACAGAAGAAGTGAATGAAAGTTTAATTGCTGAAGATATTCCAATAGATGTTTTATATGAAGATGACGACATTTTAGTAGTAAATAAGCCTAAAAATATGGTGGTTCATCCAGCTATTGGAAATAAAACTGGTACACTTGTTAATGCAATTTTAGGAAAAACTAAACTTTCTGATTATAACGGTGAATTTAGACCAGGAATTGTGCATAGATTAGATAAAGATACGACAGGTGTTTTAGTAATAGCAAAAAACAATTATGCTCATCAAAACATTGCAAAGCAGATTCAAGATAGAACTACGAAAAAAATATACATAGCACTTGTTAAAGGAAAAATAAACGAAGATAATGGTGTAATAGAATTACCTATTGGTCGAGATCCGACTGATAGAAAAAAAATGGCTGTGGTTAAAGGTGGCAAGCCGGCTCTTACCAAGTTTAAAGTACTTAGAAGATATGAAGGATATACTTTGCTTGAGATTGAGCTAAAGACTGGTAGAACTCATCAGATAAGAGTTCATATGTCTCACATAGGGCATCCTGTTGTTGGAGATAGTGTTTATTCAAATGGTAAAAATCCTTTTGGAGTTACAAGCCAAATGCTTCATGCACATGTACTTGGTTTTGTTCATCCAACTAAAGGTGAATATATGGAGTTTATAGCACCGCTCCCAGAAGAATTTGATGAGATTTTGAAAAAATTAAAATAAGTCTAAAGGAGAGATATGCAAATGAAAAAAATTCTGTTCGTTGCATCTGAAATTGTTCCTTATGCTAAATCTGGTGGACTAGCAGATGTTGCCGGTTCACTTCCAAAAGAACTTTTTAAGATGGGGTATGATATAAGTGTTATTATGCCAAGGTACAAAGAAGTAAAGCAAGAAATGGAATATGTTACAGATTTTCCGATTTATATGCAAGGTCAAAAAGAAAATTGTATCATAAGAAAAAATGTACAAAAGATAGATGGTAGAGATTTTAATGCGTATTTTGTAGATAATATTAAGTATTTTGATAGAGATGGTTTATATTGTCATCCAGATGAAGCGGAACGTTTTGCTTTCTTTGATAAAGCTGTGTGTGAGTTTATGAGAACTTTTAAACCAGATGTGGTTCACTTAAACGATTGGCAAACTGGACCTATTGCTTTGCTTATAAGGGAAAAGATGCATGATAATAATACAAAGATTGTCTATACAATTCATAACATGGAGTATAACGGAAGATTTAATAGAGGTAATATATATCATTTGGATTTGAACGATTCATATTTTACTCCAGAAAAAATTGAGTTTTATGGTGATATGAGTTTTTCAAAAGCTGGAATTTTATATGCAGATATGGTTACAACTGTTAGCAAATCTTATGCTAAAGAGATTCAAACTGAAAAGTATGGATTTGGTTATGATGGGTTATTAAGAGAAAAAGCTTCACAAGGAAAACTTATTGGTATAACTAATGCGATTGATTACGATGAATATAATCCTAAAAAGGATAAAGAGATTTATAAAAATTTTGATGCAAATAGTTTAAGTGGAAAAGAATATAATAAAAAGCAGTTACAAAAAGAACTTGGATTAGAGCAAAAAGATGTTCCGATGCTTGCTGTTGTTTCAAGGGTTGTTAAGCATAAAGGTTTTGATGTTTTGGTAGAGGGAATGAGTAATATTCTAAAACAAGATGTACAGTTTGTTGTGCTTGGAATTGGGGAAGAACATTATATAAACAGACTAGAATATTTGAAAGAAAAATATCCAGACAAAGTTTCTGTAAATGATGTTTTTAATCATTCGCTTGCTAAAAAGATTTATGCAGGTAGTGATATTTTTTTAATGCCGTCTGTTTTTGAGCCTTGTGGGTTATCTCAGCTTATAAGTTTTAGGTATGGTACGATTCCTGTTGTTAGAAGTACAGGTGGACTTAGGGATACGGTTATAGGTTATTTGTCTGACAAGGAAAATGGAAATGGTTTTACTTTTTGGGGAAGTAAGGTTGAAGATTTTGTTTATGTTACAAAGAAAGCTTTGGAGACTTATGCAAATAAAGATGAGTGGGAGACTTTAGTAAAAAAGGTAATGAATTTAGATTTTTCTTGGAAAGGTCCGGCTAAAGAGTATTCTGCTTTATATGAAAGAATTTAATATGTAACACTTTTGTTCCTCCTTGCATAAAATAAACTAAGTTTTATGAAAAGGAGGATTTTTTTATGGGTGATGGATGTGGATGCAACGGAAATACATTAGCTAGTAACAATAACAATTGTTGTTGCAGCAGTAGGTTTTTGTTTTTCATTTTAATATTTTTGCTTCTTTTTGTGAATAATTAGTACTTATGGGGGGAGATTTGTAAGAGCTAAAAAAATGGGGTTCTTGCTCCCTTAAATGTTAGGAGTGAAGCGGTTGATAACACTTTTAGTAGCAATTTTGTCAAGGTGGAGATGACGAAGTCATACTACCTTGACAAAGCCTTGCGGATAAAAGTTTTATCAAACCTCGCATGTCCCACATTCGTACACATCTAAGTGAATCCAAATCTTTATTTTAAAGCTCTCTACAGCAAATCTGCAAGTGTCTTTCCGTCTACGTATTCATTGATAGCATCATCTAGTCCTTTCCAAAATGTATGTGTTTTACACTTGCTTTCTCTTTCGCATTTTCCCTCTGCAGTCAAACAAAATATCGGTGCTAAGTCTCCCTCAGTAGCCCTTAAAATATCTCCGACAACATACTCTTCTGGCTTTCTTGCAAGCTTATATCCACCCATATTTCCACGTGCAGTTTTCAAAAAGCCCGCCTTATTTAAAAGCGAAACTATCTGTTCCAAATATTTATTAGAAATCTCTTGCCTTTTTGCAATATCATTTAAAGACACAAAACCTTCCTTATCATTAAGTGCCAAATCAACCATAACTCTAAGTGCATATCTTCCTTTAGTAGATATCTTCATTTTAATTCCTCCCAAAAAATACTTTTTTGCTTCAAATCTAAAAACTTCTCACTCATAAATCAATTACTTCTTTCTTACTAATTCTATTTGCAAGCTCCAAAGCTAAAATTGGAACCTCTTTCTTCTTTTCAAAGCCATCCTCTTGACTAATACTTCTCCTGTCCCATTCAACAGCATCCAAATTATCTCCAGCATAATAAAAAGTAAAATAATCAAGATGCTTCCTCTTACACACAGCTGCAATAACAGATGCCTCCATTTCAACACAAACAGCACCATTATCTTTAAAATACTTTATCTTCTCTGGAGTCTCCCTATAAAACGCATCAGTAGTCCAAGTAGCACCTTCCACAAAATCAAAAGAATACTCCTTCAAAACATCCTTAAACATCTCTTTATAAGTATCACTTAACACAATATCCTCCGAATCCGGCAAATAATGATAACTTGTCCCTTCATCCCTAAAAGCCTTACTTGGAATTATAATCGAACAATCCTCAATACTACTATCCAAAACACCACAATTACCAAAAATAACAAACCTTTCAACACCATTAAAACTCAGCTCCTCAATATCAGCACTAATCCAAGGTCCACTTACCCCAGCATTAAACAAAACAATCTTCTCATCATTATAATTCAAAACATAAATAGGCCTATGATAACTAGCTCCACCAAAATAAGCAACCTTCTTACTTTGAAAAGCCGAAACAATACTTTCAAAAAGCTTTATAGAAAACACCCCAACAGCAACCTTAGGCAAAACAACCTTATTCCCCTTAACATCATTTTCATCTCTCAATCCCCCAGGCTTTATAAAACCATCTTCATCACTATAACGAATCATACACTTCATCTCCTACATTTCAATATTTCAAAACCTTCTCATCAGCTACCATGAAAAACATTTTAATCCAAGTCCATTCCTACTAACTTAACATGAATTATACACCAAACCCCACTCAAATACAAACACGAATTTTGGACAGCCACTCTCTAGAGATTTGTAAGAGCTAAAAAAATGGGGTTCTTGCTCCCTTAAATGTTAGGAGTGAAGCGGTTGATAACACTTTTAGTAGCAATTTTGTCAAGGTGGAGATGACGAAGTCATACTACCTTGACAAAGCCTTGCGGATAAAAGTTTTATCAAACCTCGCATGTCCCACATTCGTACACATCTAAGTGAATCCAAATCTTTATTTTAATTTTTAATTCCTATTGACAAAGTATGAATTAACATATATAATTCCTACTAGAATGATATGAAAAGAGGTTAAAACATGGAAAATGTATATTTTGATAATGCAGCAACTACTAGATTAGACGAAGATGTTCTAAAAGAGATGTTGCCTTACTTAAGAGAAGATTATGGTAATGCTTCTGCTATATATAAGCTTGGCAGGAAGTCAAGAAAAGCTATAGAAGAGTCAAGAGAAAAAATTGCAAAGGTTTTAAATTGTAAGCCAAATGAGATATATTTTACTGCAGGTGGAAGTGAGAGCGATAATACTGCTATAAAGGGCATAGCGCATAGTTATAAAAATAAAGGTAATCATATTATTACTTCAAAAATTGAACATCCAGCTGTTTTAGAGACTTGTAAAGAGCTTGAAAAAGAAGGCTTTGAAGTTAGTTATATTTCTGTTGACGAAAATGGTGTTATTGATTTAGAAGAGCTAAAAAAAGCTATAAAGCCAACAACGATTTTGATTAGTGTGATGTTTGCTAATAATGAAATTGGCACAATAGAGCCTATAAAAGAGATTGGAAAGATTGCTAAGGAAAATAAAATATATTTTCATACTGATGCTGTTCAAGCTGTTGGAAGTATTAAGATTGATGTGCAAGATTTAAATATAGATAGTCTTTCTTTGTCTGGACATAAGTTTTATGGACCAAAAGGTATTGGTGCTTTGTATGTAAGAACTGGAATTAATTTTAAGAAGTTTATTGATGGTGGGCATCAAGAAAGAAATAAAAGAGCTGGTACTGAAAATGTTGCTGCTATTGTTGGTATGGGCAAAGCTTTGGAGATGGCTTATGAGAAGATGGATGAGCATAATGAAAAGATACGTGCTTTGAGAGATTATTATGAAAGCCAAGTTTTAGAAAAGATTTCTTATGTAAAAGTAAATGGCAACAGAGAAAATAGGTTGCCTGGAAATAGTAATATTTCTTTTAGATTTATAGAAGGTGAAGGTTTGCTTTTAAATTTGGATTTGAAAGGTATTTGCGCATCTAGTGGAAGTGCTTGTACTTCTGGTTCGCTTGATCCATCGCATGTACTTTTGGCAATCGGCTTGCCACATGAGATTGCGCATGGCTCTTTGAGAATTTCTATAGGAAAATATAATACTAAAGAAGAGATTGAGTTTTTAGTTCAAAATTTGGTTGAGATTGTAAATAGATTAAGAAATATGTCGCCTCTTTGGGATGAGTTTATTGAGAAGGGAGAGAATTAAGATGGAATATTCAGATAAGGTTGTAGATCATTATACTAATCCAAGAAATGTTGGTAAGATTGAGGACGCTTCGGGTATTGGCGAGGTTGGTAATCCGGTTTGTGGAGATATTATGAAGATGTTTATTAAGGTTGAAAATGGGATGATTACTGATGTTAAGTTTAAGACATTTGGGTGTGGAGCTGCTATTGCTACTAGTAGTATTTCTACAGAAATGATTAAGGGTAAGTCTTTGGAGGAGGCTTTAGCTCTTAAGAATGGTGATGTTGTTAAGGCTTTGGATGGGCTACCTCCTGTGAAATTGCATTGTTCTGTTTTGGCTGAAGAGGCTATTCATGAGGCGATTGCGGATTATTATAGAAAAGAAGGAAAGATGACTGAAGAAGAGATTAAAGTTAAATGTGGACTTAAGGAACATCATTGCGAGCATTGTATGTAGAAAATTTAAAGCGAATTGGTTTCATGATGAAGCCGATTCGCTTTAAATTTAAATGTATTACTAATTTTTTTAATCAGATGTTTCCTCTGTTAGAAGTTCGATAAATTTTGGGTATAGCTTTACGGCATTTTTCTGCCAGTTGTCGGCTACGGCTTTGGCTTGGTCTTGGGTAGCACAAGAAATGTTTACTTCAAAAAGCGTTTTGTGTGATTCGATTACTTTGCATTTTGTTGTGTATGAGTCGTCATTTTCTGGGATGTATTCAGCTACAACTGACATTTCGTTTTTTATGCGTTTAAGAAGGTTTTTTATTGTTACGTCCAGTTTGTATTTTATTATTCCTGGTAGGATGTTTTCTGTTAGTTCTAAGACGTTTGTTCCGTTCTCTTGTTATTTGATATAACCATTCTTCTTCTTGCTTGTAGTACATTATATAGTTTTGTTCAACTAAATCCGAAAGGATGTGTTGAAAGTAATAGTAATTAAAGCCCTCAAAGTCGTATAGAAGTTTTAGTATTTGCGAATTTGAAACTGGGCAGTTTACGTTTTTCATTATATATAGGATTATAAGTTTGTTTTCAGCTAATTTTTCTTTGTTTTCAAAGAGTGATGTGTTTTCGTTCATATTATCACGTCCCTTGCATTTTTTTTGTAATTATATCATAAATGTGAAATATTTCAAGGCTTTGTGAGGTGTTTGGATTATGACGGTATAATAATATCTAAATGTTACATTTGTGTTACAAGTATTGAAATTGAAACTGTAATAATGTTATACTTAGGTAAATTATAGATGGTACCTGCAGGCAATGCCAACGATTTCAATGTATCACTACTAGATGTCGATTCAAGTGGTAATTCTCTTGTTTGGTATGTTAAGGTATTGAGTGATTCGGAAAAAGAAGTTGTGGAAATAGATAGAGAATATAATAAATTAAATGTATCTATACCACAGTATGAGAATAGAACGTGGAAGATAAGGACGTCAGATGGAAAGGTCATAACAATGGGCAAATATAGTAACTGTAAAGTCTGGTGTGAGAAGTGGCTATGAATCAGCTGGTGTTGGAACTACGTCATTGGGTGGCAATTGCTCGAATTTTCATTTTGCTAATTTACCTTTTGCTTCTCGTGGTGGTACATTTTACTACAACAACGTTGGAGCAGATACAGGAACTTTTGCGTTTGACCGTGGCTATGGCGGTAACAATGCTAATACAGGTTTCAGTGTAGTGCTTGTGCCTTAATTGTTTAAATATTAGACATACAGTAAAGTGCAATTTTTGTATTTTAAAGTGCAAAAATTGCACTTTAAAATTGACTTTTTATACTATAAATGGTATAATATATATACGAGGAGGTTTTGATATGTCTAATAAAAAAGGTTGGAATAAAGAATTATCTGAATATATAAAACAAGGCGAACCAAATAAAGTAGAGAAAACTAAAGCTTGGGAAACTGCGATAGGTTTGCAAGAAGTTGATGGATTAACTCCTTCGAAATACTTATTAGAAACAGCAAAAGAACATATTGAGGGGAATATAAATATAGATGAGGTTAAAGATAGAATAAATCAATATTATGAAGCAATAGATAGTAGAAAAAAGATTGAGGCAAGAGATGAAGAAGCTGATAAAGTTTCAGTTAGGATTACGGAAATCTTGAGCGAAAAAACATTTAATTTTTCTCCTACTGAATTATTGAATATTCATAAAAGATTGTTTACTGGAATATTTAATGGTGCAGGTGTGTATAGAGATTATAACATTACCAAAAAAGAATGGGTCTTAAATGATGAAACGGTAATTTACTCATCATATGATATTATAAAGGAAACTTTAGAATATGACTTCGAGCAAGAAAGGACTTTTTCATATAAGGATTTATCGCTTGATGAAGCAATAAAACATTTATGTAAGTTTACTGCAAATATATGGCAAGTACATCCTTTTTGTGAAGGAAATACAAGAACTATAGCTGTTTTTATAATAAAATATTTAAGAACTTTTGGATTTAATATAGATGATGAAGTTTTTGCAGAAAACTCATGGTATTTTAGAAATTCATTGGTGAGAGCAAATTACAAAAATTTTGAAAAGAATGTATTTGAAGATACTACGTTTTTAGAGAAGTTCTTTTGTAATTTGTTGAGTAATACAAAATATAAACTAAGAAATAGAGATACTCATATAGATTGCAAAATAAGTTTAGATGATAGTGCTTTAAATGACAATAATTGCACTTTGGAAGAACAAGCGATTATTAATTTAATAAAAGAAAATCCATTTATTAATCAAGAAGAAATTGCACAAGCAATTAATAAGTCTCTTAGAACTGTTAAAACATATATGATTACGATGCAAGAAAAAGGTTTTATTGAGAGAGTTAATGGAAAGAAAAAAGGGGAATGGATTGTAAAAATATAAAATGTTTAGGTATGCGAAATGTGATTTTTGCATACCTAATTTTTTGTCGAAAAATAGTAAAAATTTTTTGATGTTGGCACGAAAAAATGTTTGCATATTTTAACTTGATATTGTATAATTTTTTCGTGAGGTGAGTTTATGCTTGGTCAATTACATATTAAAAATATTGGAATTATAGAGGATGTTGTCATAAATTTTGAAGATGGTTTTAATGTTCTTACTGGTGAAACTGGTGCTGGTAAAAGTCTTATAATTGGTTCGATAGGTGCAGTTACTGGTAGTAGAATTTCTAAAGAACTTATAAAAACGGGAAAGGAATCTGCTTTAATAGAAGCATGTTTTTTTGAAGGTGAAGATACTGTTATCTTAAGCAGGGAGATTTTTTCGAATGGTAGGAATATTTGTAAGATAAATGGTGAAATGACTACTCTTGCAAATTTAAAAGAGATGGGCGAAAAACTTATAGATATTCATGGACAACACGATAATCAATCTTTGTTAAATCCAGCTATGCACATAGATTTACTAGATAATTTTATTGGCAAAGAATTGGCAAATGTTAAGGCTCTGTATCTTGATAACTTGCACGAATATAAGAGACTAGTAAATGAATTGAATTCGAATTTTGGGGATGAAAAAGAAAGAACTAGAAGGATTGATTTATTAAAATATCAAATTAATGAAATTGAAAATGCTGATCTTAAAGTTGGTGAAGAGGAAGAATTATATACGAGAAGAACTCTTATTATTAATTCTGAAAAAATTGTAAGTTCGCTTTCAAATGCGTATTGTAGTTTGAATGATATAGTTATAGATAATCTTGGCAGTGCTGTACATGAAATCTCTAATATAGCTAGTTTAGATGATAAATACGATAAGATTTTACTAAATTTAAATGAAGCTTTTTATATGTTAAAAGATAGTGCAAGTGAAACTTTAGAATGCATGAATAATGTTGATTTTGATAGAAATGAGCAAAATGAAATTGAAGAAAGACTTGATTTAATTTCTAATTTGAAAAGAAAGTATGGTAATGATGTTAAAACGATTTTAGATTATTTAGAAGAAAGTTCTAACGAATTGGAAAAACTAGAAAACTCTGATGCGATAATAAGTGATTTGAAAAGAAAAATAGAAAATTGTGAGACAGAGCTTAAAAACATGGCATCTAAAATGTCAGAGATTAGAAAAAAATATGCTATTACGATTTCTAAAAAAATAAACAAAGAATTACAAGATTTAGAAATGAAAAATGCAAAAATTGAATTTGAGTTCAAGCAGAGTGAAAGCTTTTTAGAAAATGGCATGGATAACGTGCAAATTCTTATATCTACAAACTTAGGTGAAGATATGAAACCACTTTCAAAAATAGCTTCTGGCGGTGAAATCTCAAGAATTATGCTTGCATTAAAAACTGTATTTTGTGAGTATGATGATATTGATTCAATGATATTTGACGAAATAGATACCGGAATTAGTGGACAAGCTGCTAAAATGGTTGCTGAGAAAATGAAGAAAATTTCAAAGAAACATCAGCTTATATGTATAACACATTTGCCAGTTATTGCAGCTATGGGAGATGCAAACTATTTTATATCTAAAGTTACGAAAGATAACAAGACGTGTACGTTAGTTAAAAAATTAAATGAAGATGAAACGATAGCAGAAATTGCTCGAATACTAGACGGTAATGATATCTGTGAAATAAGTCTAAAGCATGCAATGTCTTTAAGAAAAGTTCATGCGTGATAAAGTATGTATTAAAATAATATTTAAAAATTTGATAAAACTTTTAGAGGCAATTTTAGTCAAGACGGAGATGAAACAAAACATGTATAAAATGGCAAGCAAACTATTGCTAATAAAAGTTTTATCAAATTTATTTCTATAAATTTTTTTCAAAATAATTAAATCTAAATTACAATGTATCTAAATATTTTTTGTTTGTCTGGACATAATATAATAGAAATTTTTATGCTTGGAGGAAATTATGATACAGACTCTTATTGTAGTTTTTCTAATCTTTTTTATATTTTTAATATCCAAACTTTTTAATGAGGGATTTGTAAGAGGCGAAGTTTTTGATGCAACAAAGCTTAAAGTAAAGCCGGGAAGTAAATCAGGAATGTTTTTAAATGAGTTAAATGATGGAATTAATTATATAAATTCTCATAATATGACGTGGTTATATATAACAAGTTTCGATGGCTTGAAACTTGCAGCAAGATTTTTTAATAATGCTGATTCTAAAAAATTGGTTATTTTATTTCATGGCTATCGTTCTATTGCTGAAAATGATTTTGCAACTCAATTTAAAATGTATTATGAACTTGGCTATAATATCTTACTTATAGACCAAAGGTCGCATGGTAGAAGTGAGGGAAGGTATATAACCTTCGGAATAAAAGAAAGATATGATTGTGTCTACTGGTGTGAATATATGTCAGAAAATTATCCAGAAATAGAAGAGATTATATTGAACGGTATTTCTATGGGTGCAACTACTATTTTACTTGCAAGCGAATTTAATTTGCCAAGCAAAGTGAAAGGAATTGTAGCAGACTGTGGCTTTACCTCTCCTAAAGATATTATTTCTAAAGTTATGATATCAAGATACGGCATAAGTCCGGAGCTACTTTTACCAATCGTTAATATATTTTGTATCATTTTTGGTAAATTTAATATTTATGAGTGTAGTGTTAAATCTGCACTTTCAAAAAATAAATTACCTGTTTTATTTATTCATGGAACGAGTGACGATTTTATTCCAAGTAGAATGTCTAGAGAAAATTTTAATGATTGTATTTCAAAAAAGAAAATTGTTTTAGTAGAATGTGTTAATCATGGTTTGGCTTTTCTTAAAGATAAGGCGAGAGTATCAAATGAAATAAAAAATTTTTTAACTGGTATATAAATTATCTTGATAAACTAAAAAACTTTTTGACTGGTGTATAAATTTTGATAAATCAAAAAATAATTTGGGCTGGCGTATAAATTTTGATAAACTTTTTAAAAAATTTTTTATAAACTTTGTATAAAAATATACAAAGGAGGAAATAATTATATGATTATCAATTACAAAAATGAAAATAAAGAGCTAGAGATTATTTTTGAAGAAGAGATTGATCATCATACTTCTTTAAAGCTTGCTGCAATGTCAGATGACAGTATTAAAAATTTTATGCCTCAAAAGGTTATCTTTGATTTTTCCAAGGTTACCTTTATGGATAGTTCAGCGATTGGAATGCTTCTTCGGAAGATACAAAAAGATTTTAAGGCTTGGTGGAAGTGCTGAAATGAAAAATGTAAGTGATGATTTAAAAAGAATTTTTTTAATGTCTGGTATTTTCAAAATTATTCCGATGAAAGAGGAGGAAAAGTTAAATGGATAATGAAATGAAATTAGAGATAAAGAGTAAATCTTCAAACGAAGCTTTTGCAAGGGTTACAGTAGCTGCTTTTGCTGCTGGTTTAGATCCAACTTTTGAGGAGCTGGCGGATATAAAGACTGCAGTTTCGGAAGCTGTCACCAATTCGATAATTCATGGATATGAAAATGGTGATGGTGTGATACATATTAATTGTAAAACGTATGATAAAACTATAGAAGTAGAAGTTATTGACTATGGAAAAGGAATTGAAAATGTTGAGATGGCAAGACAAGCCTTATATACTTCAAAACCTGAGCTTGAAAGAAGTGGAATGGGTTTTACTATTATGGAAAGCTTTATGGATGAAGTTAAAGTTGAATCTATTTTAGGAATGGGTACGAAAGTATTTATGAAAAAGAAAATAGGTGAGCCAAAAATATGAATGAATTAATCCAGCGTGTACAAAACGGAGACAAAGAAGCCTTAGGTTTATTAGTAGATGAAAACGCAGGATTAATTTGGAGTATTGTTCGAAGATTTAACAATAGAAATTATGAATTAGAAGATTTGTTTCAAATAGGAAGTATAGGTTTTATAAAGGCTGCTAAAAATTTTGATTTTTCTTTTCAAACACAATTTTCAACTTATGCAGTTCCAATGATAATAGGTGAAATAAAAAGGTTTATAAGAGATAACGGACCAATTAAAGTAAGTAGGTTCTTAAAGGAGCTTTCAGCAAAGGTAAGAGAATTAATTGAGAAAAATGAAAAAGAAAAAGGTATAGAACTTTCAATAGAAGAGATAAGCAAAATTTTAGAAGTAAACAAAGAAGATGTACTTCTTGCTTTAGATGCTACTTCATATATTGAATCAATTGATAAAAATATTGGCGATGATGATGGTTATACAGTACGGAGACAAAATAGCAAGTTCAAAAGATGAATACGAAAAAATCGTAAATGATATAACGATAGATAAAGCTTTAGAAACTTTAGATACTAAAGAAAAAGAAATTATACTTCTTAGGTATTATAAAGAGATGACGCAAGCTCAGATTGCGAAGATATTAAAAACATCTCAAGTTCAAGTCTCTAGAATAGAAAAAAAAGCTCTTAAAAAAATGCATGACAAGATAGCTATTTAATATTATAATACTATCATAAAACGGAGGTGCATTTATGAAAAAAGAATTAAGCAAAGAAGAAAGAAAAGAAAAAGTAATTAAGATTGTATCTGCAATAGTTTTTGCTAGTTTCATATTACCTATAGGTTTTTTGATAGTTAAGATTGCTTTTCCTGATTTTCTAGTGACAACGATGACAAGAACAAGAAGTGATTACGTACTAATGCTTTTTCAATGCTTACTTGGAGTACTTGTATTATTTTTCCCTAACATGATATCAAAGAAAAAAGGAATAAGAATTCCGTCTAATTTATATTTGTTATATGTAATATTTTTGTTTTGTGCGATATTTTTAGGTGAGGTTAGAAATTTCTATTATATAATTCCTTATTGGGATATAATCCTTCATACATTTAGTGGTGGCATGATAGCAGCACTTGGATTTTCTTTTATATCGCTTTTGAATGATGAAGAAAATATACATGTAAAATTGACACCGTTTTTTGTAGCATTTTTTGCATTTAATTTTGCTATTACTTTAGGTGTTGTTTGGGAGATATATGAATACACAGCTGATGGAATACTTGGACTAAACATGCAGAAATTTGCTTTAAAAGATGGTACTTTGCTTATGGGAAGAGAAGCTCTTTCAGACACGATGGAAGATTTAATTGTAGATGGAATAGGTGCTTTAGTAATAAGTATCATTGGATATATTTCACTTAAATATAATAAAGGATGGATAGAAAAACTTTTAATAAAAAGAAACAGTAAAAAACAAAAGTGATTGTTCTAAAAAAGACAACCTCTGAATATATAATAAGCATAGGGAGGTTGAAGATATGGTATATGAAGAAAATAAAACTATGAAAATGCAAAACATAATTTTAGAAAACAGAAACAAATTACATCTAAGCGGTGTTTTGGATGTACTTAATTTTGATGAGGAAATTGTTACAGTCGATACAGAACTTGGTGTGCTTGTTATAAAGGGTTCTGATTTAAGATTAAATAAATTTAATTTGGAAAATGAGGAACTTAATATAGACGGTGAAGTTATTTCGATGACTTATGATAACAAGAGTTATTCTTCAAAGAAAGGCGAAGGTTTACTAACGAAGATTTTTAAATAAGAGTGATTTAAAAATTTTAATGAAAGGATTATATATATGTTAGTTGAACAGGTTTATGTTTTCTTGGGTGCGATTATAACTGGGGCAATACTTGGATTAGTTTTTGATATCTTTAGGGCATTTAGAATAAATCGGCATACGTGATGTTTGGGTCTATATTCAAGATGTAATTTTTTGGCTAGTTGCTGCAGTTATAATTATAGTAAGTGCATTTATTATAAATAGTGGTGAGCTTAGAGGATATATGCTTATTGGATACATACTAGGAGCATGTTTTTATATGTTACTATTTAGTAAATTTGTACTTTCGGTGTTAAGTTTTGTGTTTGGTAGTATAAAAAAGTTTTTCCTAATTTTAAAAAATTCACTTATTAAACTTTTTAAGTTTAATCCTGAAAAAAGAATAAAAAAAGTGAAAGTTAAGCAGGAAAATTAATAGATGTGTCGAATATTATTAGTAGGTGTTTAATATACTAAAGATAAGTGGTGAATTTTATGAAAGTTTTAAAAAGATTGTTAACGACATTGCTTATAACTGCTACGTTTACTTATATGCTATATATATTAGGAACGCAACAAGCTAAGTTAAATGAATTGAATAATGAGCTTTCATGTTATAATAGAGATTTACAAGAGGAAAAACTAGAGACAGAAAAGTTAACTGATACACTTGCAACGTTATCGGATGATAAATATATGGAAGAAGTAGCAAGAGATAAATTAGGATTAGTTATGCCTACTGAAATAATATTTATGGATGCAAGTATATAGTTTTAGAATTCAAAAACAGTTGACCACTTTAGGTTGACTGCTTTTTGTTTGTGAGAGGAAATGTTAAGATGGATGAATTTGAAACAAATGATTTGGTTATTAGAAAAAAGAAATATGCATATATAATACTTATAATTGTTTTTGTTGCTTCAGTTGTTGGTTCTAGCACATATTTTTCTTCACTTAAAAAGAATGGAGAGGCTGGAATAAGCGGAGAAGCTAGTAGAGATAAAAGTGGTGAAAATATAGTAGTTACTTCCGGAAAAGAAATCGTAGAAGTATCTGGCGAAGTTGTTAGTCCAGATATACCCAAACCGATTGAAAATGAAACTCCAAAAGATGACGAAATAGAAAACAATGGAAATGTAAGTGGAGATGGAATTAGTAGTGTTACAGGTATTAATTATTTTGAAGGCAATAGAAAATTAGATCCAAATAAACCAATGGTTGCCCTTACTTTTGATGATGGACCAGACCCAAAAAGAACTTTAAAGATGATAGAAATATTGAAAAAATATGATGTTGTTGCCACATTTTTTGATATAGGTACAAATATGGAAAAATATCCTGATGTTGTAAAAGCAGAAATAGAGGCTGGATGTGATGTTGGTGGACATACATATTCACATGTTAATTTAAACCCGCTTAGTGAAAAAGAGATAAAAGAAGAAATAAGTAAAGTTGAAGATGCTTTTAGAAATGCAACAGGAAAAGAACTTAAGTATATACGACCAACTTATGGAAATGCTAATAGTAAAGTAAGAGCTGTGACAGATAGACCTATAATAAATTGGTGTGTTGATTCACTTGATTGGAAATCAAGAAACGCAGATAAGGTAATAGAAGAGATAAAGAAAACTAAGAACTTTGATGGAAGAATAATTTTGATGCATGTAATATATGATTCAACTCTAGAAGCTGTAGATAGGCTTATACCAGATTTGATAAAAGATGGATATCAAATAGTTACTGTATCAGAACTTGCAGAATATAAAGGATTTACATTGGAAGAGGGAAAGATATATTATCAATTTATAAAGTAAAAAGTTTACTCTATTTGAATTTAAACAAAGAAAACGTTACTTCATAACTTAACTTTAATTTGAAATAATATTGTTTCAAGACTTGCATTTATGCAAAAATGGTTACTTTCAAACACAAACTTTCAATGTGAAAAAAAATATAAATTTTTATTGACAATGATATCAGAAAAGAGTATACTAAAAAACGTGGTGAAGATGTAATCGAGGTCACACCTGTTCCCATACCGAACACAGAAGTTAAGCTCGACATAGCCGACAATAGTTGGGGGATGCCCCCTGTGAAGATAGGTATTTGCCACATTTATATTCCTCTTTAGCTCAGTTGGTAGAGCGCCCGGCTGTTAACCGGTAGGTCGTAGGTTCGAGTCCTACAAGGGGAGCCAAAAATGCAGGTAGCAAAAGCTATCTGCATTTTTTATGTGTAATTTTACGATTTTGTTTGGAAGTTATTACTTTGACTAAAATTATAGAACCCAAATTGAAAAAATGTATTGTAATATTTTTTTTAATATGATACCATTTTGTTGAAGAAATGTGCGAAGGGAGATATTATTTATGGTAGCGAAAGACAAAGCTTTGTATCAAGTTAAGGTGATTTTGGATTATTTGCCACGTGACGAGTATGCACTTATATCACCTGAAACAATCGAATACATTGATGAAAATTATGAATTCGATGAAAATTTTTCGTTGGATCTTAATGTTCCTCTATATGAACAAAAAATCAGTAGCAAGGCGTATAGTGTTTTGAAAAAGGTAGTAAAAGAAATTGAAACTAATGCTGAAATCTATAAAGATATACAACTGGATAATATGAGTAATGAAGATGTTCAAAAAAACTTGCGAATTACTAAAAGCGAAAATCTTAAATTAAAACAGATGATTGAGAATCTTAAGGTTAATTCTGATAAAGTTGATGATGCCAAACAATTAGTAATTGATTATAGACAAGTGCTGACAAATAAAGATGATGAGATAATTAAACTTAAAGAACAATTGTCTTCAGTGCAAAAAGACAATGAAGACTTAATTGGTATGATGAACAAAGTTCCTAGCTTTTTTAGAAAGCTTTTCATAGGTAAAGAAGAGTGCAAGTTATTAAAATGATAGTGCGATGCTTACTAAAAATAGTCTTGACTTAGATGTGACCAAAAGGCGTTTGTAATAAAAATTTTATGGTTTTTAGATTATTAAAGGAGGAAATAGTATGTTAGTGTATAGAAAAGAAGATTTAGATGTTATTAAGGAGAGTATTGCAGAAGAATTAAAAAATAATCCTAAATTTGAAAGTGTATTTGATAGCAAAATTTCTTATGATTTAGATCAAATAAAAAATGGATATAAACGTACTTCAAGACAAGGAATTGATGTTTTTGTATCGAAAGACGGAAAAAATATTCAAATAAGAGAGCCAATGGAAATCTCAGGTATGGCTTATGGAACAACACTACCACATACTAACTTAGAAGGAAGTGAAATTAACTTACGAGATGACGGCGCAATGGAAGTTGTAAATACGTTTGGTGAATTGGATGAAGCAAGAAGTTATTATCAATCAAATCCACAAACTTGTGTGTTGAGAAATGCTAACGCTGTATTGCATGCATATTATACATATAGTAGATATGAACCAAGCGGTATAGAAACTGCACGCGGTAGCTATAGTAAGAGAGAGTGGGAATTAACTGGTGTAAATTATAATGAAGAAGATAAATTTTCACAACAGCTATATAGCAAGGGATATCACATGCCAAAAGAATGGGATGCATATGGTCTACCAGAGCCTCCAAGGTATGTTAATGAACATGCTAGTATTTTGGGTGTTTGCAGACTTCCTGGGCACAAGGGTATTGCAGAAATATTTACTGCAGATTTGAAACCAAATATGGGCTATTCTGCGAGCAGAGTAAACATTGTGAAAGAACGTGCTTATATACATACAGAACACCCTGATAGAATAAGAATAGATCAAAATCAAATATTTGCAGAAACAGATGAGCATATGCAATTTAAACCAACTGAATTGTATAGTAGAAATGATGAATATGCTGGTAAGACATGTGATGAAATTCAAGCTGATATTGAGGCAAAATATCCGGAATGGGTTAAAGATAGTTTAGAATTTCAGAATTGGAATAGACCTGAAATAACAGTTGCAGCACTAAAAGAATGTTTTGGAATAGAAGAAAAACGAGAGTTAAACGACGAAAGGTAGATGTTTAAGGATAAGTGCTGTTGTGTAGTGGGGGTTACTAAATTTGAAAGCAGATAGTGAAAGCTATCTGCTTTTTGAACGTGCAAATTTTGATTAGTGTTTATACTTAGGAAAGAATGTAGTGTAAATCACATAAATTTGCAAATTCTATCGAAATATGTTAAAATATTATGTATATGTAATGGCTTTTAATTTATTAATTAAAAAGGGGGTGTTCTTATGTGGAATGAGAATGAAAAAGAAGAAATGAATGTTGCAGTAGATTCAAATGAAATTGCCCAAAATGGTTTAGAGGAACAAAATACGAGTAATATACCGTCTGAAAATCAAATATCCGAATCGAAGCCTAAAAATGATGGTAAGAAGAATTTATTTATCGTTTTGGGAGTACTTATTTTGCTTTTAGTAGTATGTATTGCTTTTGCAGTATGTGGCGGCAATTCGAAAGGTATGAAATTTGTAAAGTTACTTACAGAAGATCAACTATTTATTGAAATGTTAGAGGATAAAGGAAAATATGAACAAGTGGATTTAAAAATAAAAGTTGATTTGGATGACATTGCACGAGAAACAAATAGTGATGAACTAAACTTAGGCAAACTTACTTTGAATGCGACTTTAAACGAAAAAGACGAGGATTTTTCGGCAAAAGCTAATGTATCTGTATCAAAATTGAACATTAAGATACCTGAAGTTCAAATTATGAAGACAGGAGATTTAATAGGACTTAATGTTGAAAATATTTTTCCTAAGATTGTTTCTATAGATTTAAAAGATATAGAAGGGCTAAAGAAAAATTTAGAATCTATTGGAATAAAACTACCAGAAAATTCAAATGATTATGAGTATTCAAAAGAAGATTATGAGAAACTAATGAAATTTGCTAATAAGTACGCAAATACAATTTTAAAAGAACTTGAAAAGGGTATTTCTAAGGAAGATGTAAAGACGGTTAGTTTAAATGGTGATGAATATAAAGTTTCTAATGTTTATGTTCTAAAGATTGATGGAGAGCGCTTGGTTAAGACTGTTTATGAGCTTGCTAAAGAATTGTCTAAAAACAAGAAAGATTTAAAGTATTTAGAAGAAATTGGTGCTATAGAAGATGCTGATGAAGTAAAGGATAATATAGATGATTTCTTAAAGGATACAGAAGAAATCATTAAAGAAGAAAATTATGATGATATATTACCTTCTGATATAGTTTTAAAAGTTTATGAAAAATCTGGCAAAACAATAGCTACAATGCTTGAAATCGAAGATATGAAGATGATGCTATATACTTTAAAAAGTGATAAAAATAGTTTTGATGTTATGATGGAAATGTTACAAGATAACACGAAAGTACAATTTAAAGTATCTTTTGAAAAAGCCAAAAACAATATGAGCGGAGCATTGACAATTAAAGTACAAGAATATGATGAAACAAGTATGAATTTGGAACTTTGCAAATTTGAAATTGAAAAATTTAAGAAAGCCAAAGAGGATATGCTGAGAGTTGAAAAAGAAGGTTCAATCTTATTAAATGAGGCTTCTAAAGAAGAAATTGATGAGTTTGCAGATCAGGTAAATGAAAACAGAATTGAATTAATAAGTTCTTTTTAAATTAAATGATAATAAAACTAAAAGAGCAACTCGGTCTGAGTTGCTCTTTTGCTTACGTTATTTCTCGTCTGTGGGAGATTTTTTGGAAATAGTTATTCCAAGAAGTTTATTTTCGAAGTCATAGGTACAACCAGGGTAAGGACAAGACCTACACTCATGGGCATATTCACATCCATGTAAACAATCGCAGTTTTCAAAATTTACGCAGGCTGGTGTACATTTAAAAGAACTTTCCGTTTCTTCATTCACATGCTCAACGGCTTTTTCTTGGTCGGGTTCGAGCTTGGATTCAAAATTTGCCACGCAATTATCACTTGGACATTCATCACAAGTATAGATGTATTTACAATCTAGGCATTCACAAGATGTTGCTTTATCGCAATTGTCACATCTACCTTGAACAGAAGTAGATTCATCATTTTCATCTGCAAATACATCCTCATGTTTAAGATGTTCTTGTAACATGTCTTCAATATAATCTTCACAGTCTGATGTTGGACATCTGCCACAATATACGAGATAGGGACACTGAATGCATTTGCAGTTCTCTTTTTTATAACATTTTGAACAGTTTAAAGCAATCTGCCTATCATCGCCATAAGTAGCATTATGTTTACACATATCCAAAGTTTTAAATTTTTTGGCATAATTTAAAGCATTAATGCCTTGATAACAGCTAAATGAAAAAATAGCTGCAAAGAGTATAGCAAAAAACGCAGGAAGTATGCTTACATGATGATTATATGTATATATTGGGACAGTTCTATCTAAGACAAAACTGCATGATACATATGCTCCAGAAGTCACATCTTTTATGATTGCAGTATTTCCATCATAAGAAAAAATTGCACCTTTTGGAATGACAATTTTTCCTGTATGATTAAAAGTTTCAATTGCATCAATGTATTCCTCTTCAAGAGTTGAGTAATTAGGAGATGGGAGACGAGGCATAGCTGGTTTAGTAAAAGTGTACAATAAAGCAAATATTAGACCACCTACCAATATGCTTATAACAATGGCCATAAAACGAGAGCGAGACTTCATGTCAATTCCTCCTTTTTTAAGGTCGAGTTGTTCTACAAAACAAATGTGGCAAAGTGTATCTTACATAAAGATTCTCCTTTCTAATTGAGATTATGACTAAAAGTGAAACAAAGAAAATTTTCTCTTTTCTTTTCAATAGTTATTACAACTGATGTGATTATATCATCTTTTCTAATCAATTGCAACAAAATTCATTCCTAGGACCGTAAGGACATAGGGAATTTCTATAATTTACGACTTTTTGTGTCGATGAATTTATTGTGAAATTTTATAATAATATCTTGACTTTTTGCATATAATTTTATATATTAAATTAGCACTCACAAATATAGAGTGCTAATTTTAAGTAGGAGGTCTTATTTATGATTAAACCATTAATGGATAGAGTTGTTCTTAAAATGATAGAGGCAGAAGAAACCACAAAAAGTGGTATTGTTTTAGCTGGAGCTGCAAAAGAGAAGCCTCAAGTAGCTGAGGTAGTCGCAGTTGGTCCTGGTGGGAAAATAGATGGTAAGGAAGTAGAGATGTTTGTTAAAGTGGGTGAAAAGGTTGTTTTCACAAAATATGCTGGAACAGAAGTTAAGTATGATGGCGAAGATTATATAATAATAAGTCAAAATGATATCTTAGCAGTTGTTGAATAATCTTTATGCAAATGCTTATAGTCGATACATGATAGAAAAAATAGATTATTTATATTTCATTAAAATGAAAGGATGATTTTTATGAGTAAAGAAATTTTATACGGCGAAGATGCCAGAAAAGCTTTGGAAAGAGGGGTTAATGAGCTTGCAAATACAGTTAAAGTTACGCTTGGACCAAAAGGTAGAAATGTTGTTTTGGATAAAAAATATGGTGCACCATTAATCACAAATGATGGTGTTACTATAGCAAAGGAAATCGAACTTGACGATCCTTTTGAAAACATGGGAGCACAACTTGTTAAAGAAGTTTCTACTAAAACAAATGATGTAGCGGGTGATGGTACAACGACAGCTACAGTACTTGCTCAAGCTATGATACATGAAGGAATTAAAAATGTTGCTGCTGGAGCAAATCCAATGGTTATGAGAAGAGGAATGAATAAAGCGATAGATGTTGCTGTTGAAGAAATAAAGAAAAATAGTACTAAAGTAAATGGCAAAGCTGATATAGCTAGGGTTGCATCTATTTCTGCAAATGATGAGATGATAGGTGGACTTATCGCAGATGCTATGGAAAAGGTTTCAAACGACGGTGTTATAACAATAGAAGAGTCAAAAACAATGGGCACTAATTTAAGTGTTGTTGAAGGTATGCAATTTGATAAAGGATATATTTCTCCATATATGGTAACTGATACAGATAAGATGGAAGCAATTATGGATGACCCATATATACTTATTACAGATAAGAAAATTTCAAATATTCAAGAAATTTTACCTATCTTAGAGCAAATTGTTCAACAGGGCAAAAAAATTGTTATTATTGCAGACGATGTTGATGGAGATGCTTTAACTACATTAGTATTAAACAAATTAAGAGGAACATTTACTTGTGTTGCTGTTAAAGCTCCAGGCTTTGGTGATAAGAGAAAAGAAATGCTTAGAGATATTGCTATTTTGACTGGTGGTGAAGTTATTACTGATGAGTTAGGTCTTGATTTGAAAGAGGTTACTTTGGAACAACTTGGTCGTGCAAGACAAGTAAAAGTTCAAAAGGATACTACAATAATTGTTGATGGTGCTGGCGACAAAGAAGCTTTGGCTGATAGAGTAAAACAAATTAGAAGTGAGCTTGAAAGAACTGAGTCAGAATATGACAAAGAAAAACTTCAAGAAAGACTTGCTAAACTTGCTGGTGGTGTTGCCGTTATTGAAGTTGGTGCTGCTACAGAAGTTGAAATGAAAGAGAAAAAACTAAGAATTGAAGATGCATTATCTGCTACAAAAGCAGCTGTTGAAGAAGGTATAGTTGCTGGTGGTGGTACAGCATATGTAAATGCAATTCCTGCTGTACAAAAGCTTTTAGATAAAACAGAGGGAGATGAAAAGACAGGTGTTAAGACAATTCTTAAATCTCTAGAAGAACCTATTAAACAAATCGCATTTAATGCAGGACTAGAAGGAAGCATTATTTTAGATAAGGTAATGCACAGTGAAGTAGGTATAGGATTTGATGCTTTAAATGAAAGATATGTTGATATGAAAAAAGAGGGAATTATTGACCCAACTAAAGTTACAAGAAGTGCACTTCAAAATGCTGCAAGTATTGCATCAATGGTTCTTACAACAGAAAGTTTAGTTGCAGATAAGAAAGAAAAAGATGGTTGCAATTGCGGAGAACATGGCGGAGTTCCTGGCGGAATGGAAGGTATGTATTAAAATAAATACGAAATGAGAAATATGTGAGTAGTTCCAAAACTACCCACATATTTTTATGTAAAGGTAGCTCTTGCAAATATTATGTAAATATGTTATAATTTCTTTGTTTGGATGATTTGATAAGCGGAGCTAGATTTAGTGAAATATGCATAAGGAGGAAAGAGAACGATGCGTAATGGAAAGCTTCGGAAGTTTTTGGCAATTGGATTGGTGGTAGTGTTTTTCCTTTTTGGAGTGAATGCTATTGCCGAGGAAAGTGGACTAGCTGAGTTTGAAAGTGGCGAAACGGTAGCGAAATTAACTGCAAGTGACAGTGTCGATATAGACGAAATCCGAAAAGAAATCGATGAAAGTTGGGCAAGCACAATAACCACTTTCACGATGGTAGGAATTGCGGTCTTTGTTGTCATAATTGTTGCTGGCTTGATGTTGTATCGGAAACAGAGACGTAAGTATGAAAACGTGATTAATGGCTTAAAAAAGCGTATGTTTTCGATGAAAGGTGAAGCGGACGCTAAACTTCAATCAGAGCGTGCAGTAAATGATGCTAATCTCTATGGCATTAGGCAGAGCAATGAGAGAAAGCTGAATTCGATTAATTTAAGCCATAGAAAGGAAGTACAAGCATTAGAAGAAAACATCGAAAGCTTGGAAATTGGGCTGAAGTTGTATAGAGAGCAATATGAAAGGGCAGTAAGACTATATCCGAGTTTGGAAGAAGAAATCAATCGAATGGTTGTAAAAGAAAACGAGGAGCGTGACCTTGAGAGAGCGAGAGCTTTTGACGTTGCTGCTAGTGAGTTTGACGGTAGGTCGGCTACGAGGCAGATGGTCGAAGATTTGAAAAAGACATTGGAGATGTATACATTACTTTCTCCTTCACAAAAAAGTCTTGTTAAGGCCGATGTAACCAGAATTAAGCGGATGCTTGAAGAAGCGATTGCTTTTAGAAAGAAGTATGAGGAAGAAAAAGAGAAAGAAAGTCAAATGCAATCTGCTAGGCATGTTGACGAGCAGATTCAAATGATAATCGGTGATATAAAGGTTGCAATAGCGACTGATTATGACCGGCTTTTGCTTGCTCAGAAACTTTATAACAGGTTAGATCGCGAAACCGCTAAGTTCGTTAATAAATCCTTGCTTGACAGACTTAGTAAACTTTTGTATGAAGCGAAGGCAGATAAATATAGGGAGTTTGTTCCTCGCAACGTATAAAAGAAACTTAAGTTTTAGGACCTTGGTAAAATTTTTGCCAAGGTCTTTTCTAATTGACTTTTTGCTTCTTTATTGATATATTATTATAGATTGATTAGGTCGATTGGAGGGGCGTATGTTGTTTTTTCCTGATATGTATTGCAAAAATGTTCAAAGTATTGAAATAGATAGCCTTAGAGATAAAAAAATTAAAGGTATTGCTATTGATGTAGATAACACACTTATAGATTACAAACAAATTTTAAGTGAAGAAGTTAAAAATTGGATAAAAAAAGTTAAAGAAAATGGTTTTAAAATTTGTATTTTATCTAATTCTAATAATAAAAACAAAGTTCAAAAAGTAGCGACAGCACTTGATTTACAGTATATAATGTTAGCGAAAAAGCCATTTAAATCAGGTTTTAAAAAGGCGAGTAAACTTTTAAATTTATTGCCAGAAAATATTGCAGTAATTGGCGATCAAGTTTTTACTGACGTTATTGGGGCAAATAATATGGGAATGTTTTCTATTTATGTTGAACCTATAAATAAAAAGGAATATTGGTATACTAAATGGAAAAGACCATTGGAGTCATTAATATTAAGTAAAAGACCAAATTGTAAATAAAAAGAAAGAGGAAGTTTTATGAGTATTATTTTATATAACATTTTAGTAGCAGTAGTAGGACTTGCTATGTCACCTTTCATCACAGCACTTATAGAGAGATATAGCGAAGAAAAAAAGATTTTCACTAAAGAATTTTGGAACGACGTTAAATTTGATACTAAAGTTGCAGTAAGTATTTCAATAGCTTTTATAGTTTTATTATTTGTTTTTGGACCTGGAGTAGACTTTGTTATAAATGCGTTTGTAACAATTCTACTTATTATATCGTTTTTCGTAGATTTAAAAGCACAAATCATTCCTAATGAAACTAATTTTATTGGATTTTTAGTTGGTATTGTTTTAGCATTTGTAAAATTTACAATTGATGGTGCACTTGGCTTAAATGCGATTCTTGGTATGATAGCTGGTGCGGGAATATTTTTACTTATCGCACTTTTTTCACTTTTGGTGTATAAAAAAGTTGGAATGGGACTAGGCGATGTTAAGCTTATGGGTATGCTTGGACTTTTCTTTGGATTTGCAAATACGGTTCAAATATTTGTATTATCTTTTTTGATTGGTGCAATTATAAGCATATTTTTACTAGTAACGAAAATAAAAAAATCAGATGAATATATTCCGTTTGGTCCATTTATCGTGATGGCAAGTTTTATTACGATGATAATACCTGCAAGCACAATGGTTAATTGGCTATTAACAGTTATATAATGAAAATTTATATAAAAGAAAAGGGATGATTTAAATTATGGTAAAAAGAAAAGAGGAAATTGAAAAATTAAGAAAGGCAAGTGAAATGACTGATAAAGGGTTTGCATATATTTGTGAAAATATAAAACCTGGAATGACAGAAAAAGAGATTGCTAAAAAGCTTGACGAGTATATGTTTTCACTTGGAGCTACCGGTCTTGCTTTTGATACTATAGTTGGTAGTGGACCAAATTCTTCTATGATTCATTCTGTACCAACAGATAGAAAAATAGAAGAGCAAGATATAATTTTGTTTGATATTGGCTATGTTTTTGATGAGTATTGTAGTGATATGTCTAGAACGATATTTGTTGGTGGCATAACAGAAAAACAAAAAATGATTTATGATTTAGTTTTAAAAACTCAGTTAAATGCTATAGAAAATATAAGAGTTGGAATGAAAGCAAACGAAGCAGACATGCTTGGCAGAAGATTTATTTTAGATTCTGGATTTGATTATCCTCATGCTTTAGGACACGGAATCGGCAAGGTTGTTCATGAAGATTTAGTATTATCTCCTAAAAGAGAAAATGTTTTAGAAGAAAACGCAGTGTTTACGATAGAACCTGGTATATATTTAGAAAATGAGTTTGGAGTAAGAATAGAAGATACGGTTTTATTAAAAAACGATGGAATTGAAACTTTATCAAACACAACAAAAGAAATTATAATAATAAAATAAAAGGAGGAATAATTTTGAAACTTGATTTTTTTGCAAGAATTTATTTAGCAATAACTGATTTTAGATTGTACCCATTTGTTGTACAAAGAGAGAAATTTATAAACGCATTAGCATATTTTTTGTGTTTTATCCTTTTGTTTTCTGCTATTTTATCTGCAGGTGTTACTTCTAGGGCAATGAATTGGCTTAATAATTTTACTTGTATATATAATGAAAAAGTCGATGATTTTGAAGTAAAAAACGGAGAACTTATTGTTGCCAAAAATATGGATTTTGAATATGAAAAAGTTAGAATCTATGTAAATGGCGACTTGAATTTTGGAGAGCTAAATGAAAATGTATTTAAAGACAGTGAAAATATTGTTACGGTTTTAGCCTTAAAAGATTCTATTTCTGTTGGCAATGAAAATGTAGGTTTTGTAATTACAAAATATAAAGATGTAAATTTAGACATTAATAAAGCTGAGACTTATGAATCACTAAGATTTGCGTTAGATAGTTGGATTTTTAAATTATCGCTTGCTATTATAATTTTCTGTGGAGTATTTGTCGCATATTTAATTACTAAGTTTTTAAATGTTGTCGGAATAACTCTTATGCTTTTATTCTTAGGATATGTTTTTGGTACAAAATATAAATTTAAAGATTATATGAAAGCTGCGTTCTATGTTATAACACTTCCAGTAATTACAGAACTTATAGCCTTAATTATTACTGGCACAGTAAGTGATTATGCTTATATAACATATTATTTACTTGTATATGTGTATATGTATTATGCAATTCGTGCATTAAAATTGGACAACATTATCATGGCAACACAAGAAAAAATATTTGCAATGAGAGGTAATCCAGTTGAAAAGCCAGAAAATCAAGAAAAGCAAGTTAGTGAAAATAAAGAGGAAAATAAATCTGAAAATGCTGGAAATGAACTTAATAAAGATGAGCCAAAAGAAGACAAGCACGATGAAAAGTAAACATTAATAAGCGAAAGGGGTAGTAGTAATATGGAAATAAAAAAAGAAGATATTAAACATATTGCAAATTTAAGTATGCTAAATTTATCTGATGAAGAAATTGAAAAATATACAAAAGACATGGAACAAATAGTTAATTTTGCAAATAAGGTTAATGAAATAGATACTTCTAGTACAGAAATTTCTGCTTTTTCTAATGATAATGTAAATATATTTAGAAAAGATGAAGTTAGAAAATCTTTGTGTAGAGAATTACTTCTTAGCAATGCTCCAAGTAGTAATGGAGAAGCATATTCTATTCCAAATGTAATGGATTAAGGAGGCAAAATTATGAAATCAATTTGTGAAATGACAGCTGAAGAAATAGGAAAAGCATATAGAGAAAAGACTTTAACTGTGCCAGAAGTTGTTAAGGCTTTTTTGGATAATATTGAAAAAGAAGATGAAAAGATAAAAGCATACATAACAGTTTGTAAAGAAGAAGCATTAAAAAAGGCAGATGAAGTACAAGCTATGTTTGATGCTGAAAAAGAGATGGGGGCTTTAGCTGGTATACCAATAGCTATAAAAGATAACATTTGCACAAAAGGTGTAAGAACTACTTGTGCTTCAAAAATGTTAGAAAACTTTATCCCACCTTATGATGCAAGTGTTATGAAAAAGATAGAAGCAACTAATGCTATCATACTTGGTAAAACAAACATGGATGAGTTTGCAATGGGCGGCTCAACAGAAAATTCTGCGTTCTTTATAACAAAGAATCCAGTTAATTTAGATAAAGTACCTGGTGGCTCGTCTGGTGGTAGTGCAGCAGCAGTTGCTGGAAAGATGGCTCCAATTTCTTTAGGTAGCGATACTGGTGGAAGTATTAGAGAGCCTGCATCTTTTTGCGGTATAGTTGGTATGAAGCCTACTTATGGTCTTGTTTCAAGATATGGACTAGTAGCTTTTGCTTCTTCACTTGATCAGATTGGACCTTTTAGTAAAACAGTTAGAGACAATGCTGTACTTTTAACAGCTATAGCAGGACATGACGAAATGGATTCTACTTCTGCAAATGTTGAAAATAAAGATTATGAGAAAGCATTAGTAAATGATGTAAAAGGTTTGAAAATTGGTGTTCCAAAGGAATATTTTGGAGAAGGAATAAACGAAGAAGTTAGAGCTTCACTTGAAAAAGCAATTGAAAAATATAAAGAACTTGGAGCAGAGGTTGAAGAGTGTTCTTTACCTGTAACAGAGTATGCATTGCCAACATATTACATAATTGCATGTGCTGAGGCTAGCTCGAACCTAGGAAGATATGATGGAATTAGATATGGATATAGAACTAAAAATTTCGAATCATTAAAAGACATTTATAAAAATAGCAGAACAGAAGGTTTTGGCGATGAAGTAAAAAGAAGAATAATTTTAGGTACTTATGTATTATCTTCTGGATATTACGATGCTTATTATAAAAAAGCTCAAAAAGTTAGAACTCTAGTAAAGAAAGGTTTTGAAGAAGCTTTTGAAAAATATGATGTTCTTCTTACCCCTACAGTTCCAACTGTTGCTTTTGATATAGGATCTAAATCTAAAAATCCTCTTGAGATGTATATGACAGATATACTTACAGTTTCAATAAATATTGCCGGTGTGCCTGCTATATCTATTCCTTGCGGAAAAGATAGTAGCGGAATGCCTATTGGAATGCAACTTATTGCTAAGCATTTTAATGAAGAAACGTTATATAGAGCAGCATATACTTTTGAGCAAAATATGGAGGTGCAAAAATAATGGAATATGAAGTTATAATTGGTATTGAGGTTCATGCAGAGCTTTCAACAAAGACTAAAATATATTGTGGTTGTACAACAGAATTTGGTGGAGATCCAAATACACATTGTTGCCCAGTTTGTACTGGTATGCCAGGTGCACTTCCTGTACTTAATGAAAAAGTTGTTGAATATGCAGTAAAGGCTGGTTTAGCAACTGGTTGTGAGATTCAAAGAGAAAGCAAACAAGATAGAAAGAACTATTTTTATCCAGACTTGCCGAAGGCTTATCAAATATCTCAGTTTGATAAACCACTTTGTGAACATGGTGAAGTTTTGCTGGAAGTTGATGGTACTAAAAAGAAAATTGGTATTACTAGAATACATATAGAAGAAGATGCTGGAAAGCTTGTTCATGACAGCTATACAGGTGGCACATTAGTTGATTTAAATAGAGCTGGTGTTCCTCTTATAGAGATTGTTTCAGAACCAGATATGAGATCAAGTGCAGATGCTGTTGCTTATGTTGAAAAATTAAAAGGAATTTTAGAGTATATAGGAGTTTCAGATTGTAAAATGCAAGAGGGCTCACTTCGTGCAGATGTTAACTTATCTATTCGTCCTGTTGGACAAAAAGAGTTTGGAACAAGAACAGAAACTAAGAATTTGAATTCTTTTAGAGCTATAGCAAGAGCAATAGAATTTGAAATTGAAAGACAAAAAGAAGTATTAGAGTCTGGTGGAAAAATTTATCAAGAAACTAGACGTTGGGATGATGCAGAAGGCAAAGGCTACGCAATGAGAACGAAAGAAGATGCACATGATTATAGATATTTTCCAGAGCCAGATTTGCTACCTATTCATTTGTCTGAAGAATATATAGAAAACTTAAAAAACACATTACCAGAGCTTCCGGAAAGCAGAAAAGCTAGATATATAAATGAAATTGGACTTCCAGAGTATGATGCTGGAATTATCACATCTTCTAAATATTTGTCTGATTTCTTTGAAGAAGCAACAAAAGAATGTGGTAATGCAAAGGCTGTAAGTAACTGGATTATGGGAGACATTATAAGAGTTGTGAAAGAAAAATATCTTGAATATAGTGAGCTTCCTATAACACCTTTAAACTTAGCTAAACTTATAAAACTTGTTGATGCGGGAACAATAAGCAGCAGTGTAGCAAGAAAAGTTTTTGATGAAGTAGTTGAAACTGGTAAAGAACCAGATGTTATAGTAAAAGAAAAAGGATTAGTTCAAATTTCAGATGAGGGTGCAATTAAGGAAGTAGTAAACAAAATAATTGCTGCAAATCCTCAGTCTATAGTTGATTACAAAGCGGGCAAAGACAGGGCATTAGGATTTTTGGTAGGTCAATGTATGAAAGAGATGAAAGGAAAAGGAAATCCACAAATTTTAAATAAGCTTATTTTAGAAGAATTAAACAAGTAGCTTGAAATTTTTTGCATGTTTTAGTAAAATCTAATAAAAGGAGGAATTGTCATGGAAGAAAATGATAATGTAAATGAGCCAAATGAAAACATTCAAAATGTTAATACGGAAGAAACAAATCAAGAAAATGCAAATGAAAATAATACAACAAGTGGTGAAGTAAAAGAGGGAGAAGTTATAGGCAATGATGGCTTTTCTGCAAAAGAAAAAGAAGATGGAAAACTTATGGCTATATTATCTTATGTGGGAGTATTATCACTTGTACCATATTTAGCTGAAAAAGATAACAAATGGGTTAGATATCATGCAATTCAAGGTGTTAATTTATTTATAATTGAAGTTATATTTTATATAATTAGAGTGATACCAATTTTAGGTTGGATAGTAGGATGGCTAGGAAGCATTGTAACGTTAGTTATTTCTATTATAGGAATAGTTAATGCATGTAACGGTGAAGCTAAAGAATTGCCTATTGTTGGTAAGATTAAGTTTATAAAACAATAAAATATGAAAATCGTTATTAGTGATGATATATTATTAATAACGATTTTTTGTATGAATAGAAAGTATTGTGATTTGAAAAAATATTTCTAATTTTTGTGAGAGGGATTATTGATGATTGAAATTGTAAGAGAAGAGTTACTTAGATTAAAAGATGAAGAATATGCTAAATTCAATAGAAAACTTTGCCCAGATACGTTGAAGGAAATTATAGGAATACGAATTCCAAATTTAAAAAGTTTTGCTAAAAAGTTCGTTAAAGAAAATGATGGTAAGACATATTTAGACGAAGCATTGAAAGGCAAAGACAAATATTTCGAAGAGGTACTTTTTCAAGGGTTAGTCATAGGTTATACGAAAATGAAACTTGAAGAAAAAATAGAATATATAAAGCTATTTATACCTAAAATAGATAGCTGGGCAATTACAGATACGGTTATTCCAACATTTAAGTTTAAGGAAAAAGAATTAGCTCAAGTTTGGAAGTTTATTTTGCCATATACTAAATCAGAAAAAGAATTTGAAGTTAGATTTGCGGTTATAGTTATGCTGGATTATTTTATAGTTCCTCAATATGTAGGTAAAGTGATAAAAACTTTAGATGGTATAAAAAATGATGCTTACTATGCTGAGATGGCGATTGCTTGGACACTAGCAGAAATAGGAATTAAGTTTAACGACAAACTAATGACATATTTAAAAGGAGATAATCACTTAGATAAGTTCACATACAATAAAACATTGCAAAAAATGATTGAGTCTTATAGAATTAGCGAAGAGCAAAAGGCAGAGCTAAGAAGTATGAAAAGAAAATGTTGACATAAAGATGCAAGGATAGTAAAATCTATCTGTAAAAATAACATATAATTTTGACAAAGGAGTGAAAATTTTTGACTAAAAGTTTGAACTCAAATCATCTTAAGATGATAGCAATAATTGCTATGACTTTAGACCATATAGCAGATTTAATAAGTCCAGTTGTGCAAAACGTATATTTAGTTAGTATTTTGCATGTCATTGGCAGACTTACAGCACCTATAATGTTTTTCTTTATCTGTGAAGGTTTTTACTACACTAAAAATTTGAAAAAGTATATAACAAGATTATTTGTGTTTGCTTTTGTATCACATTTTGCATATTGTTTTGCGTTTGGAATTAATTATTTACCGTTTGCTACTGGCAATCCATTTAATCAAACGAGTATAATGTGGTCACTTGCATTTGCAGTTGTTGCTCTTTATGTGACTAATAAGACAAAATTAGAAAAATGGAAACAAGTATTGATTGTGATATTAATTTGTGTTGTTACGTTTAGTGCTGATTGGAGTTGTATCGCTGTGATGGCAATATTATCGATGTATTCAAATAGAGGTAACCTAAAAAAGCAATTTATGAGTATGTACTTTTGGATAACTATATATGCTGTAGTTTCATTCTTATTTGTTGATAGAACATACGGAGTTATTACTCTAGCGACAGCACTAGTATATCCTCTTTTGAAAAAATATAGCGGAGAAAGAGGAAATGCCAAGTGGTTAAAATGGTTTTTCTATGCGTATTATCCTTTGCATCTTTTTGTGATAGGAGTTTTAAGAATTTTGATGTATGGTAATGTACCATTATTATTTAACTAAGTTTAAAAGTAGCCTATAAATAGTAGGCTACTTTTTTCTTGAAAAGGTAATGTAGGTATGTTATAAGTATTTATAGGAGTGATACAGTATGCTATTTGGAAAAAAGAAAGAAATTAAGACAAGTAGAAGATATTCGTACTATTTACCAGTGGGTCGATAGTAAAATTGTATAATGATGATACTTGCTATATGATATTTAGATATTCTGTAGGAAGTGCACCTGTAATAAGCTATCACTATGGTGCTGGAAATAAAGAAGAGTTAAAAAGAGCTTATTGAGTAAAAGCTTAAAGTTATTAGGAGTTACTGTACTTGTAATGACTGCTATGCTGTGAACAAGAAAAATATGTGTATGTTTAAAAATTTATTAAATAAAAGTGAGGAACGTATATGAGTAAATATGAACCACTATGGAGCCATATAAAAGATAATAAGAAAGAAGAGTATAAATTAACTTATGATGAGATTAACAATATTTTAGGATTTGAAATAGATCATTCTTTTTTGATTTATAAAAAAGAGTTAAAGGAATATGGTTATGAAGTCGGTAAGATATCGATGAAAGAGAAAACGGTTACATTTTATAAAATATAAATATTTCGAGATTTATAAAAGAAGTGCAGGAATAGGAATCTGCACTTTTTTGTTTTTATTGTTATAAATTTTAATGTTTTTAAATTTTGTATTGAAGAATTTTTGGATTGCAACTGAAGATTTTGTAGAACTTTCAAATTATTATTGACTTAACTAATTTAATTAGTTATAATGCAAATATAATTAGTTGCGGAGGAAAATATGTCAAAAAATAATATTAACGAAGAAATTATTATTGAAACTGCAGCCAGTATTGTAAATGAGGTTGGGTTTGAGAATTTATCTTTAAAAATAATTGCCGAAAAATTAAATATTAAATCGCCATCTTTGTATAATCATATTTCAAGTCTTGATGAAATTAAATCTAAGCTTATGGTTTACGGTTGGAAACAGATGGAAGAAAGGATGATTGATTCTGCTGCTGGAGTATCTGGTTATGAAGCACTAAGAAATATGTGTAACGTTTTCTTTGATTATGCTACAAGTAACAAAGGAGTATTTACAGCGATGTTATGGTATAACAAATTTGAAAATGACGAGAAAGAAAAAGCTACAGAAAGATTGTTTAATATAATATTTAAAGTGATGAAGTCTCTAGATATTTCTGATGCAAATATAAATCATATCATAAGAACACTAAGAGCCTTTTTAGAAGGCTTTTCTTTGCTTGTAAATAATAATGCTTTTGGAAATCCTATATCGATTAAAGAAAGTTTTGATTTGTCATTAGAAGTTATAATGAATGGTATAAAATCTTTAGAAGGAGTTGAATAATATGAATGAATATATAAATTTAACATTAGAAAATATTGACGATGAACATATATGTTGTGCAATTGGAGATAAAAAGCATCAAGCAGGTGTTAATAGTAAAAAAGAGTGGATAAAAAATAAGTTAAAAGATGGTCACGTGTTTAGAAAATTAGATGCTAGAGGAAAAAATTTTATTGAGTATGAACCAATAGAGACTGCGTGGGTGCCTATTAGTGGAAAAAATTATGTGTATATATATTGTTTATGGGTTGCTGGAAGTTTCAAAGGAAAAGGTATTGCTAAGGAGCTATTAGAATATGCAATAAAAGACTCTAAAAAGAAAGGTATGAGTGGTATCTGTACCTTAACTTCTAAAAAGAAAAAACCTTTCGTTGGCGAAAAAGGATTTTTCCTTCACTATGGGTTTAAAGTTGTTGATGAAATTGGTGATTATGAATTATTAGCTCTTCAGTTTGATAAAAGTGCAACACCAAAGTTTAACGACAATGCTAGAAATATGAAAATTGAAAATAAAGATTTTACAATTTATTATAGCAACGAATGTCCTTACGTAGAATACGAAGTTCAAGAACTTAGCGAATATGCTAAAGATAAAAAAAACAAAATTAACTTTATAAAAATAGATACGTTAGAAAAAGCTAAAAATGCACCATGTGTATTTAATAACTGGGCTAATTTTTATAAAGGAGAGTTTGTTTCAAATACTATATTAAATGCTAATTCGTTTGAAAAATTGGTTAGCAAATAAAGTGTAATAGGATTAGCTTTAACGAGGTGAATATTTTGAGATTTACTTCAAATAGCTAATCTTTTTTGATTATAAAAAACTACATATTACATATTTCATAATTACGAACTTGTGTTCTAAAATATATTGACTTTTAATTATTTGCATATTATAATTTGTAATATTAAGTAAAATAAGAAAGCTGATTATATGATAGAAAGTTAGTTTTTCAGGATAAAAACGATAATTCTAAACTTATTGGAGTAGATGCTTATAAAAAATGTTAAAGAATAAGATATAGTGGTTATTAATAAAGGAGGTATAATGGCAGAACTAAAGGTTTTAGATCAAAAAATTTCATATTTTAAAATAGAAGATGAAGATTATATTTCTATTACAGATATGCTTAAATCTAAAGATGGTGATTTCTTCGTATCTGATTGGTTGAGAAATAGAAATACTATCGAATTTTTAGGTATTTGGGAAGAAATTCATAATCCTAATTTTAATTATGGCGAATTCGCCATAATTAAAAGTCAAGCGGGGTTAAATAGTTATAAAATTAGTGTTAAAGAATGGGTAGAAAAAACAAATGCGATTGGAATAATGTCAAAGGCAGGAAGGTATGGTGGAACTTATGCACATAAAGATATCGCTTTTGAATTTGGTATGTGGATTAGTCCAAAATTTAAATTGCTTTTAATTAAAGAATTTGAGAGACTAAAGAATGAAGAGCAAAAGCAACTTGGATGGAATGCAAAACGTGAACTTTCAAAAATCAATTATAGAATACATACTGACGCAATAAAACAAAATTTAGTACCTAATGAGTTAACAAAAGAACAAATTAATTATGTGTATGCTGAAGAAGCTGATGTTTTAAACATGGCTTTATTTGGTATGACTGCCAAAGAATGGAGAAACAGAAATAAGAATCTAGAAGGAAATATTAGAGATCATGCAACTATAAATGAATTAATATGTTTATCAAATCTAGAAAATCTTAATTCGGTTTTCATAAATGATGGACTAAATCAATCGGAAAGAATTGTTAGACTCAATAAAATAGCGATATCTCAAATGAAAATACTTAATGAAGCAGATATAAAGTATATTAATGGTAAATAGAAAAATTTCTATAGAAGAAAAATTATGGGAACAAATATTACCAATATGTTTTTTTAGAATTAAATAAAAGTAGAATAATGATAAATATAAAAATGCTAACTAGACATAAATTATACTCATAAATTTTAAAATATATAAAAAGGGGAAAAAATTATTTCATAATTTTTTCCCCTTTTTTTAAAATTATTTATATAAAATAAAAACTCACGAACAATTAAGTCCGTAAGTTGATTTCAAATGGAGCCAATGACAAGAATCGAACTTGCGACCTGCTGATTACGAATCAGCTGCACTACCGACTGTGCTACATTGGCATGTGAGAATTACACAAATTCAATTATACACTAATTAAATCTAAAAGCAAGAGAATTTTGTTCCAATTTTGACATAAATATGATATAATTATCCGAGAATTAAGGAACTAAGTAGAAGTTAGAGGTGAATTATGGCGAATTATGAGTTGCTAGCAGAGATAGAAAAATACGGAAGAGACAACAAAATACCTATTTTATTAGACGACTCCCTAGAATATATATCAAATTTACTATCTAAGATTAAGCCGATGAGAGTCCTTGAAATTGGCACAGCGATTGGTTTTTCGGCTATTAATTTTTCAAAATATTTGGCAGACGGAGGAAGAATCGACACGATAGAAATAGAAAGTTTGAGAGTCGAGCAGGCTCTTCAAAATATTGAAAGAGTCGGCGTTAGTGATAAAATAAGAGTTATTGAGGGGGATGCTTTAGACATACTTCCATATTTAGTAGAAAAGTACGATGTAGTTTTTATCGATGCTGCAAAAGGAAAGTATAATGAATTTTTTGAACATGCAAAAAGGCTCTGCAAACCCGGTGGTTATATAATTGCAGACAATGTCTTATATAAAGGTATGGTTCAAAGTGATTATAACAAGCACAAACAAAGAACTGCAGTTAATAAACTAAGGCTTTTTATTGATACGGTTATGAATGATAAAGAATTAGAGTCCCAGCTATTAGATATTGGTGATGGACTTATGATTTGTAGATCTACAAAGGAGATGTGATATTATGAGAATGTCTGAATTGGATTATGATAAGCTAACAGAGAAGCAACAATATGAGTTGGTTACAAAGAATATTTTTTATGGCTCTTTTGAGTTAAAAAAGGCAAAGTTTCTAAAAACAGCGATTGTAGTTTTAGGTGCAAATACGGATTCTATAAAAGAAAGAATGCTTACTGCAATCGAGCTTTTAAAGAAAGGGTACGGTTCTCATATAATTGTTACTGATAATTTTGAGCCCAAAATAAAAGATGTTAAAGATGGAAATTTTGATATAGAAAATGTTCCAGAGGAAGAAGTCCACAAAGCACAAACTCAGATGATTGAAGAAATTGCTGAAATTTTTGGAATACATGATGACAGGATGCTTTATTATTCTGACGATATGGCAAAGCAAGATAAAAGAGTCGAAAACTTTGATAGATATATTTTAGTTACTTTATATCAAAATGTGCGAAGAGCAATACAAAGATGTGCAAAATGCTATCCAAACAAAAGGTTTGTTGGATGTGCTACGATAAGAGATTTTGCGGAGTGGAACTTAGACAATAAAGAAGCAAAGCACAAGTATTCAGCCCAAATAAAAGATGAAGCTAAAAATCTAATAGCATATACGAAAAAAGGTTATTTGGCAGATATGAATGTTGATTATATTTTTGAGGGGGAAAAGAAATGAAAAAACCAGAACTATTAGCACCAGCTGGGACTTTTGAAAAAGCAAAAGTTGCATTTATGTATGGAGCAGATGCAGTATATGCAGGTACATCTAAGCTTTCACTTAGAACAAGAACAGAAATGCAGTTTGATGATTTATTAGAGACAGTTAAGTATGCACATTCTTTAAATAAAAAAGTTTATGTTGCAATGAATATTTATGCACGTGATGAGGAATATGATTTAATAATAAAAGAGGCAAAACATCTAGACGAAATAGGTGTTGACGGAATAATCGTTGCAGATGGGGGAATTGTAGAAATAGTGAAGGAATATGCACCAAACACAGAGATACATATAAGCACTCAAGCAAATGTTGTAAGTTTACATACATGTAATTTCTGGTATAAAAATGGTGCAAGTAGAATTATTCTTGCAAGAGAGTTAAGCAAAGATGAAATAAAATATATTACTGAAAATAAACCAAATGGACTAGATATCGAAATGTTTGTTCATGGTGCTATATGTTATAGTTATTCTGGTAGATGTTATTTAAGTGATTACATGGCTGGCAGAAGTGCAAATCATGGAGATTGTGCACAACCTTGTAGATGGTCTTATAATTTATATGCAGAGGAAAGAAATAATCCTGGTGAAATGATGCCTGTTGAAACTGATGAAAAAGGAACATACATCTTTTCTTCAAAAGATATGTGTCTTATAAAAGATATTCCTACTATTTTTGATATTGGTGTAGATAGTTTAAAAGTAGAGGGAAGACTAAAAACGGAGTATTATTTAGCTACAGTTGTAAATGCATATAGACATGCGATAGATGATTACTATGAAAATCCTGAAAATTGGAATTACGAAAAATATATGAATGAACTAGAAAAAGCTAAAACAAGGGGACTAACAGATTTTTATTTTAATAATAAATTTAATAAAGATATTCAAGACTATGATGGAAAGCAGATTAATCCAAATTATGAATTTGGCGGTGTAGTTGTTTCAACAGGAATAGAGGGAATTACAACTTTAGAGATTAGAAATAAATTATCTATTGGAGATAAGATTGAAGTTATGATTCCGGAAAAACTAGAACCATTTACTTTTGAAATAGAAAAGTTATATGATGCTGAAACTGGTGAAGAAATTGATACTGTAAATCCAGGAGTTAAAGAGCAAAAGGTTAAATTAAAGATTCCTTGTAGTGTTAAACCTGGTTATATAGTAAGAAGAATAAAATAGTTTGAAAGGAATGAAGATTATGAGTAAAGTAGAGCCTAAAACCTTGCCAGGTTTTATGGAATTACTTCCAAGCGAACAAATAGAGTTTAATAGAATAAAAGATATTATAAGAAAGACTTATGAAAAATATGGCTTTTTGCCTATTGATACACCTATTATTGAAAGTTCGGAGGTACTTCTTGCAAAGGCTGGTGGAGAAACAGAAAAGCAAATATATAGATTTAATAAAGGTGATACAGATTTATCTTTAAGATTTGACTTGACTGTTCCACTTGCTAAATATGTGGCAAAAAATTATAACGATTTAGCTTTTCCTTTTAGAAGATATCAAATAGGAAAAGTTTATCGTGGAGAAAGAACACAAAGAGGCAGATATAGAGAGTTTTACCAATGTGATATAGACATTATTGATAATGAAAATTTAAATATCATAAACGATGCAGAGATACCAAGCATTATTTATAATATTTTTAAAGAAATAAATTTTGGAAAATTTACTATTAGAATTAATAACAGAAAAATATTAAGTGGATTTTTTGATGCACTTGGTTTGAGTGAAAAAGTTACTGATATATTAAGAATTGTAGATAAAATAGATAAAGCCGGTAAAGATAGCATAGTAGAGATGCTTAAGGAAATTGGAATTGAAGAAGAAAAGACTAATAAAATTATTGAGTTCATTACAACAAAAGAAAATGTTGTGTCTTATTTGAAATCTCTAAATATTGAAAATGAACTTTTTAATACAGGTGTTCAAGAACTTGAAATTGTTGATAAATATATGAAATTTTTTGGCGTTCCGAGCGAATACTACATGATAGATTTAAGTATTGCTAGAGGACTTGATTATTATACAGGTACAGTTTATGAGACAATCGTAGATGAATATCCTAACCTTGGAAGTATTTGTTCAGGTGGAAGATATGATAATTTAGCTGAATTTTATACAGACAAAAAATTACCTGGAGTTGGTATTTCTATTGGTCTTACTAGACTTTTCTACGTACTTACTGAATATAAGCTAATAGAAAATAAAAAATCATCTATTTCGGAATACCTTATAATTCCTATGGTGGAAGACTTGTCTTATCCTATAGAAGTAGCTACAAAACTTCGTTTAAAAGGTATAAATGTTGAAATTTATTTCGATAATAAATCTATGAAGAAGAAAATGAATTATGCAAATAAGCAAAATGTTCCTTATGTAATAATTATAGGTGAAGACGAAGTTGCCCAAAATAAAGTTACTGTAAAAAATATGATTACAGGTGAACAAGAATTAAAAAATATAGACGAGATTTAACTAAATAAAACGTCGGACTTAAAAAGTGTTTTACATTTTTTAGGTCCGACAATCTATATTAACCACAAAAGCCATGGCTTTCATGGAAGATGGATATCTATGATATATTATGATTCACGAAAATATTATGTGTCAAAAAATAAAAATTATTCAATTAGGTTAATCTAGGACAGAAAGGAAGATAAAGATGGAAGAAGTAAGGCTTCAAAAATTTCTTGCGAGTAGTGGTGTTGCTTCTAGAAGAAAATCTGAAGAGCTAATTTTAGAAGGAAAAGTAAAAGTAAATGGAGTTATTGTGACAGAGCTTGGAACAAAGGTCGTGCCGGGAAAAGATAAAGTTACATTGGATGGAAAAGATATTGAACTTAAAGAAGAAAAAAAGGTCTATATATTATTAAATAAACCTGTTGGATATGTTACAACAGCATCTGATGAAAGAGGAAGACCAACTGTTATGGAGCTTTTAGATGGAGTTAAGGAAAAAGTTGTGCCAGTTGGAAGACTAGATATGTTCACATCAGGACTTTTGCTTTTTTCAAATGATGGTGATTTTGTATATAAGGTTACTCATCCAAAACATGAAACAACAAAAACTTACATAGTAAAGGTAAGAGGTGTACCGCTAGATAAAGATTTAGAAAAATTAAGACATGGAGTTAAGATAGAAGATTATATTACTTCGCCTGCAAAGGTTGAGCTTTTGCTAAAAGATAATGTTAATGATATTTCTAGAATTTTGGTAGAAATACATGAGGGACGTAATAGGCAAGTAAGAAAAATGTGCGAAGCAATAGGGCTTTCAGTTATTGCACTAAAAAGACAAGCTGTTGGTGGAATAACTTGTGAAGGTGTAGAGAGAGGTAAATGGAGATATTTGACGGAAGAAGAAGTAAAAGCAATTATGAATGAGTGAGAATGGTCGCAAAAGAATATTGTTAGTGTGACATTTATCTATTATAGAAATTTTTCAGTTTATTTTTAAAAATTTTGATTAATGTTGACATAAAGTGAATTGTATGCTAAAATGCAATTGTAGGGTATCTTCTTTATATATTAGTTTGTCAAATGAGAAGGAGGAAACATCATGGAAAAGACGACTTCTGGCGAATCCAACAGACTGAATAGAATGAGAGCAGCTTGCCAAATTCTGGCGGACTGGTACTCGGACGAGCAGTGCCATGAAAAGGCAATGATTTTTAGGAGGGCGATTGCCTCGGACCAACCCCTTGAAAGGTTGCCTGGATGGGCCTACAAGCAAGCAGTAAACTTGCTTCGGGAACTCCAGCGCGACGTTGAGGCTACCGACGGATAAGAAAGTACACAAGGTGTCAGAGATTAATTTCTCTGGCACTTTTTTCTTGACTTTTTATGTATAGTTGAATATAATTAGCAGTAGATTAAGATTCACGTTGAAAAAGAGGAGTAGCTAAAGTTTTATTTTTCTAGAGAGCTTGTGGCTGGTGTAAACAAGTAAAATAGCTTAGTGAATGGCACTTTGGAGTGAGTGTATATTTTGAGGTGAGTAAATTGAAAAATATTTACTAACTAGGGTGGAACCGCGGAATAGTTATTTCGTCCCTAGCTACAAGATTATTTGTGGCTAGGGCTTTTTGTTGTCATAAATACCCTTGCACACATAAAAAGAAAGGAGTTTTTTTAATGGAAAAAAGTATGGATAAGATTGTAGCACTTTGTAAGAATAGAGGATTTGTATTTCCTGGATCGGAAATATATGGTGGTCTTGCTAATTCTTGGGATTACGGTCCTTTAGGTGCAGAATTAAAGAAAAATGTAAAGGATGCTTGGTGGCAAAAATTCATTAGAGAAAATAAACACAACACAGGTATTGATGCTGCTATTATTATGAATCCTCAAGTTTGGGTTACTACAGGTCACGTTGGGGGGTTTAGTGATCCACTTATTGATTGTAAAGCTTGTAAGACTAGACACAGAGCAGATAAATTAATTGAAGAATGGTCATTTAAAAACGGAGAGCAAATTTCAGGTTTAGACGGATGGACAAACGAGCAATTAGTTGATTTTATCAACAAAAATAAAATACCTTGCCCAGACTGTGGTAAGACAGATTTTACAGACATTAGAAAGTTTAACCTTATGTTTAAAACGTTTATGGGAGTAACTGAAGATGCAAAATCAGAAGTTTATTTAAGACCAGAAACAGCTCAAGGTATGTTTGTTAATTTCAAAAACGTTCAAAGAGCAATGAGAGGCAGAATGCCTATGGGTATTGGTCAAATGGGCCGTTCTTTTAGAAATGAAATTACACCTGGTAATTTTATTTTTAGAACAAGAGAATTTGAGCAAATGGAACTTGAATTTTTCTGCAAACCTGGAACTGATTTAGAGTGGTTTGCTTATTGGAAAGATTTCTGTAAGAATTGGCTTTTATCTTTAGGTATCAAAGAAGAAAACTTAAGAATGAGAGATCATGAAAAAGAAGAGCTTTCTTTTTATAGTAAAGCTACAACTGATATTGAATATTTATTCCCATTTGGTTGGGGTGAGCTTTGGGGAATTGCAGACAGAACAGACTACGATTTATCTAGACATTCAGAGGCTTCTGGAGTTGATTTGTCTTACCTAGACCCTGAAACAAATGAAAAATATATTCCTTATTGCGTTGAGCCAGCTGTTGGCGTTGATAGAGTTTGCTTAGTAGCACTTTGCGATGCTTATGAAGAACAAGAAATTGCTGAAGGAGATGTAAGAACAGTATTACATTTACATCCAGCATTAGCTCCATATAAAGCAGCGGTATTACCACTTTCTAAAAAGTTAAGTGAAAAAGCTACAGAAGTATTTGATGAACTTTCTAAGAAATTTAATATGGAATATGATGAATCAGGAAGTATTGGAAAAAGATATAGGAGAGAAGACGAAATTGGTACACCTTATTGTATAACAGTTGATTTTGATACACTAGAGGATAATTCTGTAACAGTAAGAGACAGAGATACTATGGAACAAATCAGACTTCCAATTAGCGAACTTGAAAAATTCTTGGAAGATAAAATTAGATTTTAAAATATAATTACCATTGGGAGGTAAAAATGCCTAGTTTAACTTATTTATTTAAAAGACTTTGTACGATGAATTACAAGTCGATGTTTGAGAGAATTGATGTTGTAAAAAAGAAGTGTAATAAATCTAAATTTGGTATATTTTGCGATATGGTATGGTGTGGCATGAGATATGGTGCCGGGTATGTTGATTATGATGTTATAGGCTTTTATAAATTAAATTCTATGCAGAGAAAAACAATGCTTACACGTGGAATTAATAATAAGTTCGTAAAGAAATTAAATGAAAAAGAATATTGGCATTTATTTAATAACAAAAATGAATTTGATGAGATGTTTAATAAATATTTAAAAAGAAGTTTTATTTATCCAATAAGCTCTAAAAAAGAAGAGACAATCGAATGGATGAAGAAATACAAAACTTTTTTTGCAAAGCCTAATGATGGTCAATGTGGTAAGAATATAGAGAAAATAAAAGCTACAGAATGGAATGATGATTATGAAAAGCTTTATAATCATTTGATAGAAAATCATTTAGAGCTTTTAGAAGAACAGGTAGTTCAATGCCAAGAAATGAATAATTTAAATCCAAGTAGTGTTAATACTACAAGAATGGTTTCAATTATGAACGATAAAGGCGAGGTTACTATACTTACAGCTTTTGTTAGAATTGGTAATGGAAAACATGTAGATAACTTTAATAGTGGCGGAATGACTGCTAAGGTTGATGTTGAGACAGGCATAGTTTTAGAAGATGCTGTAAATAAGGCAGGAGAACTTTTTGAGATACATCCTATTACCGGAACAAAGATAAAAGGTTTTCAAATTCCTTTTTGGAAAGAAGCAAAAGAAATGGTTGTTGAAGCTGCAAAGTTAAGCAGTCATGTAAGATATGTTGGCTGGGATGTTGGTATGAGTGTTAACGGACCTGTGCTAATAGAAGGAAATCAATTCCCAGGACATGATATTTATCAAGTTGCAGAAAAAATAAAAGATGGAGATATTGGAGTTTTACCGATGTTTGAAAAAGCGATTTATGGGGAAAAATAGTATTGATTTTTCTCCAATAATTGTATATAATAGCCGTGTTATAGACAAAAATATAGAAGAGTTTATAATTAATTACAAGGAGGTAATATTAATGAGCAAAAAGTATGTATATCTTTTTAGCGAAGGTAATGCTAACATGAGAGAATTACTTGGTGGTAAAGGTGCTAACCTTGCAGAAATGACAAATTTAGGTTTACCTGTTCCTCAAGGATTCACAATCACAACAGAGGCTTGTACTCAATACTATGATGATGGAAGAAAAATTAACGAAGACATCCAAAAAGAAATTTTTGAGTACATTGCAAAATTAGAGGAAATCACTGGTAAAAAATTCGGTGATACAGAAAACCCACTTTTAGTATCTGTACGTTCTGGTGCTAGAGCTTCTATGCCAGGTATGATGGATACAATTCTTAACTTAGGATTAAACGAAAAAGTTGTTGAATCAATTGCAGCTAAATCAGGAAATCCTCGTTGGGCTTGGGATTGCTACAGAAGATTTATCCAAATGTATTCAGACGTAGTTATGGAAGTTGGTAAGAAATACTTCGAACAACTTATAGATAAAATGAAAGAAGAAAAAGGTGTTAAGCTTGATGTTGAGCTAACAGCTGAAGATTTAAAAGAACTTGCTAGTCAGTTTAAAGCAGAATATAAAGAAAAAATCGGAAATGATTTTCCAGATGATCCAACAGAGCAATTGATGGGAGCTATCAAAGCCGTATTCAGATCTTGGGACAACCCTAGAGCAAACGTATACAGAAGAGATAACGATATCCCTTATTCTTGGGGTACTGCTGTAAACGTTCAAATGATGGCATTTGGTAACATGGGAGATGACTGTGGTACTGGTGTTGCATTTACACGTGACCCAGCTACAGGTGCAAAAGGTTTATTTGGTGAATTCTTAACAAACGCACAAGGTGAAGACGTTGTTGCTGGTGTTAGAACTCCAATGCACATTAGCGAAATGGCTGACAAATTCCCAGAAGCTTTTGAACAATTTAAAGATGTTTGTAAGAGACTTGAAGAACATTACAGAGATATGCAAGATATGGAATTTACTGTTGAACATGGTAAATTGTATATGTTACAAACTCGTAATGGTAAGAGAACAGCACAAGCTGCACTTAAGATTGCTTGTGACTTAGTTGACGAAGGAATGAGAACTGAAGAAGAAGCAGTTGCTATGATTGATCCTCGTAACTTAGATACACTTCTTCACCCACAATTTGATAGCAAAGCTTTAAAAGAAGCCGCTCCAATCGGAAAAGCATTAGGTGCTTCTCCAGGTGCTGCTTGTGGTAAAATCGTATTCACAGCTGAAGATGCAAAAGAATGGGCTGCTAGAAAAGAAAAAGTTGTTCTAGTTCGTCTTGAAACATCTCCAGAGGATATCGAAGGTATGAAAGCTGCTCAAGGTATCTTAACAGTTCGTGGTGGTAGAACATCTCACGCAGCCGTTGTTGCTCGTGGTATGGGTAAATGCTGCGTATCTGGTTGTGGAGACATTGTAATGGATGAAGAAAACAAGAAATTCACACTTGGTGGTAAGACATATCATGAAGGAGACGAAATTTCTCTTGATGGTTCTACAGGTAACATCTATGATGGAATTATTCCTACAGTTGATGCTACAGTAAGCGGAGATTTCGGAAGAATTATGGAGTGGGCTGATAAAATAAGAGTCCTAGAAGTTAGAACAAATGCTGATACACCTAGAGATGCTGCTAAAGCTAAAGAATTAGGAGCTCAAGGTATTGGTCTTTGCCGTACAGAGCATATGTTCTTCGATGGCGACAGAATTGCTGCTATCAGAGAAATGATTTGTTCAGATACAGTTGAACAAAGAAAAGCTGCTCTTGCTAAATTAGAGCCAATGCAACAAGGTGACTTCGAGCAACTATTCGAAACAATGGATGGTTATGAAGTTACAATCAGATTCTTAGACCCACCTCTACATGAGTTTGTTCCAACAGAGGAAAAAGATATTGAATTACTTGCTAAAACACAAGGCAAGACAGTTGAAGAAATTAAAGCAATCATTGCTAGTCTTCACGAGTTCAACCCAATGATGGGACACAGAGGATGCCGTCTAGCTGTTACATTCCCAGAAATAGCTGAGATGCAAACAGAAGCTGTTATCAAAGCTGCTATCAATGCTTCTAAGAAGATTGGTAAGATGATTACTCCTGAAATCATGATACCACTTGTTGGAGAAGTAAAAGAATTAAAATACGTTAAAGACGTAGTATGTGCAACAGCTGATAAGATAATTGCTGAAGCTGGTGTTGATATGAAGTATAAAGTTGGTACAATGATAGAGATACCAAGAGCTGCATTAACAGCTGATGAAATCGCTAAAGAAGCTGAATTCTTCTCATTCGGAACAAATGACTTAACTCAAATGACATTTGGTTTCTCTAGAGATGATGCTGGTAAATTCTTAGGTGCATACTATGACAAGAAGATATATGAAAATGATCCATTTGCTAAATTAGACCAAGTTGGTGTTGGTAAATTAGTTAAAATGGCTGCAGAGCTTGGTAAACAAACAAGACCTGACATTAAGCTAGGTATTTGTGGAGAACATGGTGGAGATCCTTCTTCTGTTGAATTCTGTCACAGAGTCGGCTTAACTTATGTATCATGCTCACCATTTAGGGTTCCAGTAGCTCGTTTAGCAGCTGCTCAAGCTCAGATTAAATATCCAAGAGCTAAATAAGTTTAGTTTTAAAAACAAAAAAGCTTGTTAGAAGAAATTCTAGCAAGCTTTTTATTTTAGTGAAGGCCATTATGTTTTCTATATTTTGAAAGAATAGAAAACATATTTCAGACTTTACTTTTTATATGAAAGATGATAGAATTCTACTGTATTGAGGGATTGTGGGCAGCTTAATAATTGGAGGTGCTGAGAATGAGGAAAGAAACGAAGAATGTGATTTCCTACTATTTGGCAGTACGGTTTAAGGAACGTTGCATGAATTTTTCATACTTTTCGGCTGCATGCGTTGCTTTTGGCTTTATTTTAGTGCATTTTCTTAAGTTTGATAATAATTTCTGGCGTTCGATTACTTTGACTTTTAGTTTTTTTACAATTTTTTCTGTTGTAGCTTGCATTATTCAAGATTTTCGAATGAAAAAGATGTTTGGAAGTACGCTTAAACTTAGTAGTGACTGCGTCAATGATGGATTTTTTAAAAACATGCAGGACATAAAATTTATTCACGATGAGATTACTTTGTATCTTTCTAAAATGGAAATGCAGAACTTTTCTAAGCTGGAAGACAATAGATATAGGATTATCTGGGAACAGTACTTTTTGGATTGGTTTATGGATGAAAATGATGATATATATAAGTACAGACAGAATCCTAAAAATGAATTCGATGAGCATGTCATAAGAAAGCATTTAAATGAACTTGGTATTTTACAGCAGAAAATGCTTTGCTTATTCGGAAATGATGATGAATTTTCACAGATTATTGGAGACCATTTTAAAAGTTTGCGACAAGATTTTTATAATCTTATTGTACTAAAAAGATAATTTTTAGATTTCAAAAGGAGCACTTAAGAGAGATTGCTATGAACTATTTATAGTTTGTAGAGCTCAATTGAGTGCTTTTTTGTGTACAAAGATATAAATATATAGTTTTATATGTATCTTGTATTTGTGTTTTTAATACGATATAATAATTTTGAAATTGAGATTTTGATCTGAGAAAGAAAATTATGGATTTACTAAAAGAGTTTGTAAACAAATTTGATGAATATTATGGATAAAAAATATAAGCTTGTTAGAAAAGTAGTTCTAGCAAGCTTTTTGATGCTAGAGCAGTCATAAATAATTAAAAAACGAACCATAATATTTGTTGATAATTGGCTGTATATGTGATAGCATAAAGCTAGATTTAAAAGTACATACTAAAGAAAATGTAAGGAGAATATTGATGGATAATATAAAAAAAAGATATGAAGAATTAAAGAAAATTATTGCTTATCATGCAAATAAATATTATAACGATGACGAACCTGAAATTTCGGATTTTGAATATGATATGCTCATGGTGGAACTTAAAAACATTGAGAAAGCACATCCAGAGATTATTACTGATGATTCACCTACACAGGTTATTGTTGCTGAGGGAAAGGTTGATTCTCATTTTGCAGAGGTTGTACATGAAGTGCCACTTCAAAGCTTGCAAGATGTTTTTGGAACAGAAGATGTTGAGGCTTTTTGCTCTAGGATTAGTAAAGAAGTGTCAAATCCATCTTATGTTGTAGAAACTAAAATAGATGGGCTTTCAGTTTCTTTAGAATACGAAAAAGGAATTTTTAAAAGAGGAGCAACAAGGGGAAATGGATTAGTTGGTGAAGATGTAACTTTAAATTTAAATCAGATAAAAAACATTCCAAAGAAATTAAAAACTGAAATAGATATTATAGTTCGTGGAGAGGTTTTCATGCCACACGATGCATTTAATAAATTAAATGAGGAAAGAGAAGTCTTAGGCGAAAAGCTTTTTGCAAATCCTCGAAATGCTGCAGCAGGTTCTTTAAGACAACTAGATCCACAAATTACAAAAGATAGAGATTTAGATATTTATATTTTTAATGTCCAAAAATCTAAAGACGTTCAATTTATTTCACACTATGAGTCTTTAATGTTTTTAAAAGATCAAGGATTTAATGTTATTCCACTTATTTTTAAATGTGAAAACGCAAAAGAAGTTTTGACTTCAATAAATAAAATAGGTGAAGCAAGAGGCGATTTATCTTTTGATATAGATGGTGCTGTAGTGAAAGTAGATAATTTAAAACAAAGAGAAGAAATAGGTGTTACGACTAAAACACCAAAGTGGGCTGTTGCATATAAATATCCACCAGAAAAGAAAGAAACAGTTGTGAAAGATATTGTAATTCAAGTTGGAAGAACTGGTGCGCTTACTCCACTTGCAATCTTAGAACCAGTCAGAGTTGCAGGCTCTGTTATTTCTAAAACTACTCTTCATAATGAGGACTTTATAAAAGAAAAAGATATACGAATTGGAGATAAAGTTTTAATCCAAAAAGCTGGAGATGTTATTCCAGAATTAGTTGAAGTTTTAAAAGAAAAAAGAACAGGCGATGAGAAAATATTTGAAATGCCAAAGTTTTGTCCTGTTTGTGGAAGTGAAGCTGTGAGAGAAGACGATGAGGCTGTTGTACGTTGTACAGGAATTGAATGTCCTGCGATGTTATTTAGAAGCTTAATACATTTTTGCTCACGAGATGCTATGAACATAGATGGAATGGGACCAGCAATAATTGAACAGCTTTTAGACAAAAATATGATTTCGAATATTGCAGATATATATTCATTAACAGCAGATGATTTAAAAACACTAGATAAAATAAAAGAAAAATCTGCACAAAATTTAATTAATGCAATAAACGAAAGCAAAAAGAATTCTTTAGATAGACTGATAAATTCTTTTGGAATTAGACATGTTGGAACCAAAACTGCGAAGATATTGGTAAAGAAATTTAATAAAATTGATATGTTTTTTGGCGCGAGTGTAGATGATTTTATGGCTGTAAATGAAATTGGAGAAATTATGGCACAAAGTTTAGTATCGTTTTTTGCAAATCCACAAACGGCTGATTTGATTGAAAGATTACGTAATGCTGGAGTTAATATGGAAAATGAAAGTACAGAAAATATTGATGAACGTTTTAGTGGCAAGACATTTGTACTTACTGGTACACTTTCTAAATTTTCTAGAAATGAGGCAAGTGAGTTAATTGAAAAATTTGGTGGTAAAACGTCTAGTAGTGTTTCGAAAAAAACAAGTTATGTTTTAGCAGGTGAAGAAGCAGGCAGCAAGCTTACAAAAGCTGAAGAACTTGGGGTTACGATAATTACTGAAGACGAATTTTTGGATATGATAAAATAAGTGTGATAAAAAATAGGCATTATAGGTAGGCATAAGGTAAATGAAGAGAGGTCTGATAACACTTTTATCCGCAAGGCTTTGTCAAGGTAGTATGGCTTCGCCATCTCCACCTTGA
>OIEN01000135.1_pt1 | contig 55820 bp, 43 predicted proteins | sample 1581741 | NCBI WGS metagenome assembly OIEN01 (sample SAMN01760944, study PRJEB22395) | human gut metagenome | reverse complement strand
GCCACTGGTGTTCCTCCTAATATCTACGCATTTCACCGCTACACTAGGAATTCCGCTTTCCTCTCCCGCACTCGAGTTACACAGTTTTGGTTGCAGTTCCGAAGTTGAGCCTCGGGATTTCACAACCAACTTGCATAACCGTCTACGCACCCTTTACACCCAATAAATCCGGATAACGCTCGCCCCCTACGTATTACCGCGGCTGCTGGCACGTAGTTTGCCGGGGCTTCCTCCACAGGTACTGTCATTCGTTTCTTCCCTGTCGACAATAGTTTACAATCCAAAGACCTTCTTCCTATACGCGGCGTCACTGCATCAGAGTTTCCTCCATTGTGCAATATTCCCGACTGCTGCCTCCCGTAGGAGTCTGGGCCGTGTCTCAGTCCCAATGTGGCCGTTGTGCCTCTCAGCTCGGCTACTGATCATCGTCTTGGTAGGCCGTTACCCCACCAACTAACTAATCAGCCGCGAGCCCATCTTTAAGCGGATTACTCCTTTGGCATATCTTATCATGCGGTAGATATGCTTTATGCGGTATTAGCACTGATTTCTCAATGTTATCCCCCTCTTAAAGGCAGGTTGCTCACGTGTTACTCACCCGTCCGCCACTAAACTTTCGTCTCATGTAAACATTCGACTAAGTTCCGTTCGACTTGCATGTCTTATGTGCGCCGCCAGCGTTTCTCCTGAGCCAGGATCAAACTCTCAAATTTATCTCATAGCTTTCACTATAAATTCTTAGTTTAATATAACTCATTCGTTATCTTATTTATTGTACTGTTTTAGTACTTTGTTTTTTCTTTGTTTAAGCATCCGATTTTAATGCTCCTAACTTTGAAAAAACTTCGCTTGGTTTTCTCTTATTTACTCATTGTTTACTTTTCAATGTGCTTCGTCATTTCAGACGACTTTTGTATTATACTAGCGATGTTTAAATTTGTCAACAACTTTTTAAAAATATTTTTAAAAAGTTTTAAAGGATACGTTTTTCCTAAACTAGCAGTTTTTTCAAGTATCTCTTGTGATGTCGACAAGTCTTATATTAACATGATATATGACAAAAGTCAACAAAAAATTTAACTTTTTGCAAAACTTTTTTTGCCTCATTTTTTGTCATCACAAAAAGCTATATTTTTAAGGGATTTCTACTAGTATTATATCATCTCCTATCTTCTTTATTTTATTCCAAGGTATGGTAATGTCACCTTTATTTCCCATACTAAACATCTTACTTGTACCAGGTACAACTATTGCCGTTATCTCTCCTGTCGAAAAATCTGCTTCTACATCTTGCACATACCCCAATCTTCTTCCATCTATTAAATTGATTACTTCCTTTTGTTTAAACGTTAATGCTCTCCCCATACTTTAATCCTCCCTCTTCCTTCATTTTACTTCTTAACTACATATAATATATCTATTCCTCTGTATGTCATAATATTCAAAACTATATTTGTATGTTTAATTCATATATACTCGCTTTTATTTAATGTACAATGCGCAAAAGAAATTTAAATTATAAACAATACAAGTTTTTAACAAAAGAAAAAGGACTGGAAGAAAAATTCCAATCCCTTAATCGCTTTTAGTTTTTTTTATAAGTTTTTTTATAAGTTTTTTTGGCTTGTTTTATCTTTAGAATACTTTTATGGGTTACTATATATGTCGAACTAGTCCCAATCCTTAAGTCCACACATTTACATCCCATATCGTGCAGGTTTCTCATCCAATTATATACCAGGTAAGATGAGTTCTTCCATTTGGAGACCTGCGGTATAACAACCGCCTACAATCATATGTTAACACTTTTTTTGAAAATTTTTTATTTTAAAATAACCCTGTTATTTTACCCTCATCATCTACATCAATATTTTCTGCAGCAGGAACTTTTGGTAAACCAGGCATCGTCATGATATCTCCCGTAAGCACAACTATAAATCCAGCACCTGCAGAAACTTTTACATTTCTTATGGTTACTTCAAAATCTTCTGGTGCTCCTAATTTCTTTTGATCATCTGAAAAGCTGTATTGTGTTTTAGCTATACATATAGGAAGTTTATCATATCCGAGCTCTTTTATTTTCTTTATTTGCTTTTTAGCATCTGCTGTTATGTTTATATCTCTTCCGCCATAAACTCTTTGAACAACAGCTCTTATTTTGTCTTCTATCTTAATATCTAATTCATAGCTAAAAGAAAAATCATTTTTCTCTTCGCAAAGTTTTACAACTTCTTCAGCAAGCTTAACTCCACCTTCTCCACCTTTTGCCCACACTTCTGAAAGCACTACATTTACTCCAAGTTTCTTGCACTCTGATATAACAAGTTCTAATTCTTTTTCAGTATCGGCAGGAAATCTATTTACAGCAACAACAACTGGCAATTTATATACATCTTTCATATTTGAAACATGACGTAATAAATTTGGTATGCCTTTTTTCAAAGCATCTAAATCTTCATTTTCAAGTTCTGTTTTCTTAAGGCCACCGTGCATTTTTAAAGCTCTAACTGTAGCAACCACTACAACTGCCGATGGCTTAATTCCTGCTACTCTACATTTAATATCTAAAAACTTTTCTGCTCCCAAGTCTGCACCAAAACCAGCTTCTGTTACTACGTAATCTCCAAGTTTCAATGCAAGTTTAGTTGCGATTACAGAATTACAACCATGTGCAATATTCGCAAAAGGTCCACCGTGAACTATTGCTGGAGTTTTTTCTAATGTTTGTACTAGGTTAGGTTTAAAAGCATCTTTTAAAAGTGCTGTCATTGCTCCCTCTGCATGTAAATCACCAGCCGTAACAGGTTCATCGTCATAATTATAACCTACTATAATATTAGAAAGTTTCTTTTTCAAATCCGAAATTGATGAAGCCAAACAAAATACTGCCATTACTTCTGAAGCAACTGTAATGTCGTAACCATCTTCACGTGGCATCCCATTTGTTTTTCCGCCTAATCCATCGACAACAAATCTAAGTTGTCTATCATTCATATCAATACATCTTCTCCAAGTAATCTTACGAGGATCTATTCTTAAAGCATTGCCTTGATATATATGATTATCTATCATAGCAGCAAGCAAATTATTAGCTGCACCAATAGCATGGAAATCGCCTGTAAAATGCAAATTTATATCTTCCATAGGTATAACTTGTGCATATCCGCCACCAGTTGCACCACCTTTTACACCAAACACAGGACCAAGTGATGGTTCACGAAGTGCTAAAACAGCATTTTTATTTATTTTTCTTAAAGCATCCGCAAGACCAATTGAAGTTGTTGTCTTGCCTTCTCCAGCTGAAGTTGGAGTAATTGCAGTAACTAAAATTAATTTTCCATCTTCTTTTTTAATATCATTTAATATAGATAAATCAATTTTCGCCTTATAATTTCCGTATTGCTCTACATACGTTTCATCTATTCCTGCACTTTTAGCAATATCAAGAATTTTTTTCATTTTCGCTTCTTGCGAAATTTCAATGTCAGATTTCATTCAAACACTTCCTTTCATATTTGATATAATCCTATATAATATACCAAATATAAAAGAAAAAAACAATACTTATATACTCTTCCTCATGTGAAGTAACGCAGATTTTTCTAATCTAGAAACCTGAGCTTGTGATATTCCAATTTCATCCGCCACTTCCATTTGTGTCTTTCCGTCAAAAAATCTTTTTCTTATTATCATTTGTTCTCTATTATTTAGTTTTTTAAGTCCTTCACTTATCGCAATGTCTTCAACCCAATTTTCATCTTTATTTTTTTCATCGCCAATTTGATCCATTAAAAACAAACTATCTGCTCCATCATTATATATTGGCTCATAAAGCGAAACTGGATCTTGAATAGCATCTAACGCATTTGCTATTTCCTCTTTTGAAATACCTATTTCTTTTGCGACTTCATCTATTGTTGGTTCTCTATTATTTTTTAGAATCAAAGCTTCTTTAGCCTGCAAAGCTTTATATGCTATATCTCTTAGCGAGCGACTAACTCTTATAGAATTATTATCTCTTAGATGTCTTCTAATCTCCCCTATTATCATTGGAACTGCATAGGTAGAAAACAAAACGTTTTGCGACAAATCAAAATTATCTATTGTTTTTATAAGTCCAATGCAACCAACTTGAAATAGATCATCGACATTTTCTCCACGATTATTAAACTTTCTAACAACACTTAAGACAAGTTTCAAATTACCATTAATAAATTCTTCTCTTGCTTTTTTGTCACCTGCTTTAATCTTTATAAATAATTCTTCTTTTTCTTTATTAGTAAGTACAGGTAATTTGGAGGTATTTACACCACATATTTCAACTTTTTTAATCAAATAAAAAACCTCCTTTGAAATAATAATGTTACATTTCCATTATTTCCAAAGAAGGCAATATCTATACAATAGTTTTAAAGTTCATACTCTAGCATCCAGCTATTTATATTATCAAAGCATTCATTCATTCTTTCTTGATAATCCTTAAGTTTTTCTATATCTTGACTATCAATAATTTTGTTTATTTCATTACCAATTTTCTTAGCATCTTCTGCTGTTTTCTTAAGAATACTCAAATCTTCGCTTCCAAGTTCATCGATAGATTTTATTACACTATCAAATACAGACACATCAACTTTCTGTATCTTAATATTAAGACCTTGCATCTTATATTCTTTGCAAAAAACATCATCGTCTAGGATATACAAATTTTCTAGCAAAGTAGACAAAATCTTTTTGTCAGCAACATCATTATATAAAGCCACTTTATTCCCAACAGCTTCGGTATCTGCCTTTTTTAATGTGGCATCCACTATCCTATATGAATATTCATATCCGTAGTCATCTGTATACTTTCCTAATTTTAAAGTGCCAGTAACAACAACAGCAGTCTCTGTTGCTTCAATCTTCTTTCCCGACGGTGCGAAGATGGCGATTGTGTTCGTTATTCTTGTATCATCCGGAATGCAATAAGGACAAGTTTGATATGGTAAATTCATAAGATAACCAAATGAATTATCGTATCCCATTATAGGAGAAAGATATCCTACAGCTGTAACTGTTTTTCCATCATATTTTTCAAGTGTTTTTAGCTCTACTAAATCTTTAAATCTAATTTGAAAACTCCCCTCTACTTTGCTTTCTCCTTTATATTCATTACTTACAACTTTTTCATCATTAGTGCATCCTGCCAATATAAGACAAAATAATAATAAACACATTATAATAAGCCATTTATTTTTCATCTCCTAGCTCCTTTCTAAACACTTTAAATAAGCCAAAAATAGTTGGTATCATACTTATAACAAATACTGCAACTAAAATAACATACTCACCACTATAAACTTTTCTATAATTCATCACCACACCCATTTTGACAGTAACGTTATTTGCAAATACAAGTGCAATTCTAGTAAATGCAAAAGATAATATCATAGCTAGTAAACTTGTAAGAGCATTTTGTATAAGTACTATTTCTGTAATTATCTTTCTTTTTAAACCTAGTAGTCTCATAAGTACAATATCTTTTCGTAAATCTTGCATTATCATCAAATTAATCATGTAAATGATTATAAAAGACATTACTGCAATTATTGCACAAAGTACATAAACAATAACAGTAGTTGTATCTATGCTTTCTATTAAGCTTCTCAAAACAGTCGATGGATTTACAGCCAAAACTCCAGGCAACTTATTTACGTCGTCAATCAAAGTAAGTGCCGCACTAGGATTTCTAGTTTTTATAAGCAAAGCCGTATATTCACCGTAGTGTTCACTATGTTCTTCATTTTCTTCATTCTCATCATGTTCAGTATGTTCCCCAGAAAACATCTCTACATCATCTTCATCATGATGCTCATGAACATTCCAAACACTTTCTGGACTTGTAAAAAGCACATCATCATAAACAGTATAAGTTTTTTCTAAAATTCCAGTAACTTTATAAGGAGATTTTTCATGTGAATGCGAACTTTCAGACACACCATGAGCTGCAACGATATCATCCCCAACTTTTAAATTATATTTTTTTGCAATATTACTTCCTATTATCATTTCAAACGGCTCTTCAAACATTACACCATCTTTTAGAATTTTATCGTCAAGCAAATCTCTTGTCGTGCCTATAATTTTATTACCTTTGTAATTATCTCCAGTAGCTATTGGAACAATCTTCATTACATCACGCGAATCGTTTATTTCATTATAAACACTAGCATCAACTGTATCAGATAAAGTACCTGTAAAAAACATAGCACTTAAAACCAAATCAGTAGAGCTTCCATTTGGTCCAACAACTACATCATAGTAAGTTGCCGTAGTAATCATACCATCATTTATTTGCCTTGCAACATTATAAGAAAAAAGTACAATTACAGTAGAAACAAATATAGCAATCATCGTAATAAGAAACTTACTTTTTCTCGTAAGGAGATTTTTAATTGCAAACTTAAACATTGCCATCCCTCCTCTTTATCAAAAGATCCTCAAAATGAATCACTACATCTGCATATTTCGCCATCCTGTCATCATGAGTAACAAAAATCATAACTTGCTTTGACTTCTCGTGACATTTCTTTAAAAGCTCCATAATCATTATACCCTTTTCAAAGTTCAAGCTTCCAGTCGGTTCATCTGCCAAAATTATTTTAGGAGACTTTATAAGAGCTCTAGCTATAGCCACCCTTTGCTTTTCTCCACCAGAAAGATTTCTTACTTTCTCATTCTTTTTATCAAGCAAATCCACTTCATTTAGTGCATCATCAAAACTTTTACATTTCACCTTTCCAATTTTAAGTAACTCCAAATTATCCAAAACAGTCATATCTTCTATAAGCTTAAAATCTTGAAAAATATATCCAATATTTTCAAGCCTAAACCTATCCTTCTCCATCTCAGACAACTTTGTAATATCCGTACCATTAATAACAATACTTCCAGCAGTTGGTTTCCTTATACCGGCAATCGCATTCAAAAGAGTCGTCTTGCCACCACCCGAAACACCAAGTATTGCATAAGACTTACCTTCATCAAATTCAATATCTTTTAAATGTATCTTCGTTTCATTATTAAAATCTTGTTTAAATCCACTAACTTTTATCATCCATATCCCTCCAATTATAATTTAATATAATCGGAGGTTTATTCATTAAATTGAACTTTTAATATCAAAGGAGTACATGAATGTACCCTTTTCCTTATCCACTTAATCGCTATTATCGTAATATAAACTATAACAAAAATATATACAAAAAACTTACTCAGTTTTAACAAATTCTCAAGTAAAGTATTAATAATTTCACACTTTACACATCCACTTTTTTCTTCGCCCATTATATGATCATAATCAAAAATCATAACAAAGCCAAAAAACAACATAAAAGCAATCACAATAAAAGTTAGTCTTCTAATAACCTTATCCGTAAGAATCACCTCACAAAAACATTATAACATAACCTTCCAAAATCGACCACAGCAAATCCACTCTAAAAAAAATATTTCACATTCTCTTCACTTTCGGTTCTCAACACAAGCGAAAATTTAATAACAGAGCTTTGGGATTTTCTGATGGGCACTTCAAGTGAAAAAATGGAGACAGGACATGATAACACTTTTAGTAGCAATTTTGTCAAGGTGGAGATTGCGTCAGCAATACTACCTTGACAAAGCCTTGCGGATAAAAGTTTTATCATGCCCTGTCTCCATTTTTTCACTTGAAGTGCCCATCAGAAAATCCCAAAGTTCTGTTATTAAATTTTCGCCTTCATCTCCTTCCTCATTCTCCCAATTATTTTCTTCTCCAACCTAGATATGTACGACTGAGATATTCCCAGCATATCCGCAACCTCCTTTTGAGTCTCCTCTTTCCCAGTTGCAAACCCAAACCTAAGCTCCATAATCTTTCTTTCCCTTTTATTAAGCTTTTCAATCGACTCCTTAATAAGAGTCCTATCAATCTCATCCTCTAAATCCTTAAAGACACCATCTTCATCATTTCCCAAAACATCCGAAAGTAAAAGTTCATTTCCATCGCCATCAGTATTTAGAGGTTCATCAATAGACACTTCACTTTTTAACTTACTAGTTTTTCTCAAATACATTAAAATTTCATTTTCAATACATCTCGAAGCATAAGTTGCAAGCTTAATATTTTTATCTACGTCAAAAGTATTTATAGCTTTCATAAGTCCAATTGTTCCAATTGAAATCAAATCTTCGATATTCGAATTAGTATTTTCAAACTTCTTAGCTATATAAACTACGAGTCGCAGGTTTCTTTCAACTAAAGTCTTCCTCACCTCCTCATCTCCAGATTTAAGCTTATCTAATAAGTTACTTTCTTCCTCAATATTAAGTGGTGCCGGAAGAGTTTCACTCCCACCTATGTAATATATAGAATTATCTTTATTCAAACCCAATATAGTTAAAAAATCAAGAAACAACTTTTTTGCTTTTTGTTTCATCAAAACTAAGATTTCCATCTTGCCATCCTCCCTCTACAAAATTTAAACTTACAATCGCATCAAAATTTTTTGAAATATTAGGAGTACTAACAATAACAGCATCATTTTTCATTTTCTTACTTCCATACTCAATAAAAATATTATTAACCCTAATCCCTTTGTTACTACATTTGCCAGCTACTGTTTGGTAACTCACATTCCTTACCCTTCCATACTCACCTCCATCTATATTAATTAAGTTATTCTTAACAAAAATAACATCCTCATCTAAAAAAGTCTTAACCCTATTTCCAGTATCAACCAAAGCCTTAAATCTATATTTCTTAAATCCATATTCAAAAGTTATATAACACGTTGCTACATCTAAAATCAAAACCTCCTTTTTAATTTTAATAAGCTTAAAAATAACAAACGTTGCAAAAATAAAGCAAAACATCATATCCAAAAACTTTGCTTTAACAAGTGCACCAATCCCTCCAAAAATCAAAGTCACAATAAAAAAAATCGCACACCTTCGCAAAAAATTTTCCTTCATGATAATTCCAAACCTAACCATTAAAAACAATATAAAAATCTTAAAGCAAAAACTATCAAACAAATTTGGTAAAAAAATCATAACAACAACACTAATCAAACTAGATATAAACGATATAATTAGTCCCCTAACTATTCTAATCTTAATATTCAAAATCTTATAACTAATCATTAAAATTAAAAACGTAACAAACGTATTTTGAAACAACAACAAATCTATGTAAATTTTCATAAACACATTTTAATACAAGCCTTAAAAAAAATATGTCTAAATATAAGCACACATAAAAAAACAAGTCATCATAAAACGACTTGTTTTTACCTAATTAAACATTATGCACATGAACATCCAATTGATTATATGGAATTTCAATTCCAGCCTCATCAAATCTTTCCTTTATCTTATCTAGCAAATCAAAATAAACATCCCAATAATACTTATTCTCAGTCCAAACCCTAACAGTATATTTTATACTACTATCCTTATAAGCAGTTACCCTATTAAAAATATCTCTATCAGTAAGTATATGAGGAGTAGAATGAATAACCTCATCTATAATACTCAAAACCCTTTTAGTGTTCGCATTATAAGAAACATCAAAATCAATACAAACTCTCCTATAAAAATTTTCTGAATAATTAACAATCGTAGCACCTGCAACATCTTTATTTGGAACACGAATAACCCTTTCATCAATAGTCGTAAGAACAGTATGAGTAAAATTAATCTCCTTTACCGTACCACTAACATTAGAAACATCTACATAGTCACCTGTTTTAAAAGGATGCGTTGCAAGAATAACAACACCACTCGCCAAGTTAGATAACGTATCTTGAACAGCGAGAGAAGCAGCCAAACCAACAACGCTAAACATTGCAAGAAGTGATGTTATCGGAATATTCAGCATATCAGCAATTATCAAAAATGTCACAAAATACAAAATAACGCTTATCGTCTTCTCAACAAAAGTATAAAGCCCCTTCCTAAGTTTCGACTTTACTATAAGCTTCCTAACCAACTTTTTAACAAACTTTATAACAATCCCAGACACAATCAAAACGACTAAAGCAGGTAACAATCTTTCAACAACAGCAGCAGGAGTCGCACCAATATATTGCTCCAAAAACTCTTTCATCACCATCAATCCTTTCACTACAAACATTATAATAATTATACTACAATCATACATTTTTCGACAATACTCAAACTAAAAAAATAGTTACTGGTTGTACTTTGATTAGATATGTAAGAAAAGACGAACTGAGAGGTCTGATAACACTTTTAGTAGCAATTTTGTCAAGGTGGAGATTGCGTCAGCAATACTACCTTGACAAAGCCTTGCGGATAAAAGTTTTATCAGGCCTCTCAGTTCGTCTTTTCTTACATATCTAATCAAAGTACAACCAGTAACTATTCTCTATCTATTACAAATTATTTATATCAATTATCTTTTTATTTTTTCTTAAGAAAGTAGGAATTTCAATATCATTTTGTGGAGTAATCCTATTGTTTTCAGCAACAGGTGCTTTCTCAAACATAGTTCTATCAATAACTTTATCTACAGCTAAAGCAGATAGTGGAACCCTATCTTTATCAAATCCCGTAGCAATAACAGTTACAGACATTTCGTCGCCCATCTTTTCATCAATAACAGCACCAAAAATAAGATTAGCATCAGGGTCAATATTCTTTTGAACCAATTCAGCAGCAGTATTAACTTCAAATATACCAAGATCAGGACCAGCAGTAATATTTAAAAGAACTCCTCTTGCGCCTTCAACAGAAGATTCAAGAAGCGGGCTATTTATAGCAGCTTTAGCAGCTTCTTCTGCTCTGTTTTCACCAGAAGCTCTACCAATACCCATGTGAGCCATACCAGTATCATACATAATAGTCTTTACATCTGCAAAGTCTAGATTTATAAGACCAGGAATAGAAATTAAATCAGAGATTCCTTGAACACCTTGTCTTAAAACTTCATCAGATAAAGCAAAAGCTTCCGTAAAAGTTGTCTTTCTTTCTACTACTTGAAGTAATCTATCGTTTGGAATTACAACCAAAGTATCAACTTTTTCTTTTAAGCTCGCAATACCTCTTTCAGCATTTTGCATTCTCTTTTTAGCTTCAAAAGAGAATGGCTTAGTAACAACTGCAACAGTAAGTATTCCAAGTTCTTTAGCTATTTGCGCAACAACAGGAGCTGCTCCAGTACCTGTTCCTCCACCCATACCAGCTGTAACAAAGACCATATCTGCACCTTTAAGAGCATTTGAAACTTCTTCTTTTGTTTCTTCTGCTGCCTTTTCTCCAACTGTAGGATCACCACCTGCACCTAAGCATCTTGTAATCTTTTCACCAATTTGAATTTTAGTAGGTGCTTTTGAAAGAAGCAAAGCTTGTCTATCAGTATTTACAGCAATAAACTCAACACCTGTAACGCCAACATCAACCATTCTGTTAACGGCATTATTACCAGCTCCACCAACACCAATTACTTTTATTTTTGCCATTCCATCATACTTAATATCATCTTGTTTTGGATATCCATTATAATTGTTATTATCTTGTTCGTACACTTTCAATTCCTCCTACTTAATTTTTTTAGATTTAGAGCCAAATAAACTCTTTACAGATTGAAGAACATTATCTAAAAATGTTTGTTCTTCGATTAATTGAATTCTACTTCCAATATTTTTTGAATGTTTAATATTAGAAATATATTTTACAATACCATATGCCCCTGCAACATCAGGTTTAATTAAATTAGCAGTTTTCAAAGTTCCATATCTTACCGTGTATTTTAAAATTTCTTCTGCAGTTTTTTCAGCTTTATTTATAGAATTTATTCCTTGTCCTGTAATTACACATGACATTGGTATGTTTGTAACTTTGTTATCTTCCAGTCCAGCTCTAATCATTGTAAAAATCTCTTCAACTCTAGCTTCAATAATTTCAACAAGCTCTGAGCATTTTATAGTTTTTGTTTTCTCTTCTCCTGTATATGTAGCAAGAGTAATACTATAATCGTTATCGATATATTTAACTTTAGATAAGCCATATTGTCTTTTTAATTTATCTGCTTCTTGGTGAGATATCTCAAGACCAATAGCTATATCATTTGTGATGGTATCTCCACCAACAGGAATAGAATCAGTATACACTATTCCATTGTTTTTGAAAACAGAAATATCGACATTTCCTGCACCAATATCTAAAAGTAAAACACCATTTTCTTTTTCTTCGTCCGTAAGGACTATGTCTTTCATAGCAAAACCATTTACAACAATTCCATCCATCATAAGACCAGCTCTTTGCATTGCAAGCCCTATAGTTTTTACAACTTCTTTATCTGCAATTATAACATCAAGTTCTGCTTCTAATGTAGAAGTAAATATACCTATTGGATCTTCTGTAGTTCTTGATTCCGTAATAAATCTTGAAGGAACAATATCTATAATTTGTTTTCCTTCTGGTACTTCTATTTGTCCAACATTTCTAATTATATCATCTATATCTTTTTGCGTAACACCAGCGTACTTGTCCGCAAGTTTTATACTATACTTGGTTTTAAAAATTGAAACATAACTTCCAACAATATTAACATAGGCCGATTTTATCATAAAGTCTTGCGTTGCTTCAATATCACTTACGGCAAATCTAATTGCTCTAGATACAGCATCAGGGCTTACTATCTTTCCACGTTTTAAGCCATCGCATGCGACACTTGCAGTATTTAAAACTTCTACCTGATTAAATTTATTAATTTGACCCAAACAACAACATACTTTTGAGGTGCCTATGTCAATGCCAACGATGATATCTCCTATCGCCAACCTTCACACCCCCTACTACATTTCGTGATTAAAGAATATTATATAATTTTACAAAAGTCAATAAATATTACAAAAATATTACAAAAACATTACATCAGTGTTACATAATCTTTTTCATAACATATTATAACATTTTTCGCCAAAAAATGCACGTAAAAAAGTTGGCCAAAACAGATGTAGCCAACTTTCACTTCCAAAACATTTCTTCAACATTTCATCTAATTACTTACATCTTTTATTATCTATATTACTTAATAACTGTCTGCGGATTGTAGATAAATTATTAAAAATTCTAAAAACAAATACAACTATAGCTGCTAAAGATATATCTACATCTAAAGATTCTCCAAGCATTGTAAAAGCTATTGCTGTAAACATGTTGGTAAAAAAACCAGAAACAAAAATACTCATGTCATATTTTTTTTGAAGAGCTGCATTTATAGCACCAATAATACTGTCTAAAGCTGCCATAATTGCTATTGCCGTATATTTAGTATATGCGTATGGAATCATAGGAGCATAAAAACCAAGTAAAAGCCCTAATGCACAAGAAATAACAATCGTAATAAACATCTACTATTCCACCTCTCCTTCTTCTGCAACTGTTGCATATTGATAAGTAATTGATTTCTTATAGGCAGGAACAATTATCTCTTCTTTAGTTTCTATCGTCACATCGATATTAACTGCTTTAACACTATCTATAATTCCGCCTCTTAAGCTAAGAGCTCCTTTCAATTTTGTTCCCTCTCCGATAGCCGAAATTTTAAATGGTGCAACTGTCCTTATCCCATTTATCGATACTTGTGGTCCAATGCATCTAATCTCTGTATTATTAGTAATTCTTTGACCATTAATGCTTACCGCCTCTGCACCAGCTGCCATAAGCTCATTTACAATTAATATCAAATCTGAATCATGAATTATGTATGCATTAGGATCATAATATCCTGCATCGATAGCAATTTTTTTTAATGCTTCAGTATCATCTAAAGTAACTACTACTCCTTGTCCCTTTAATGGAACTAAACCAGCCAATATATTTACTTTATCTAATTCGGCTTTTATAATTGCTACCGATTGATCATCTTTAGCAGCATTTTCTTGATATTCATTTATTTTTGCATTAAGTTCATTTATCTTTTCTGTTGCAGCACCATAAACATCTTTCCATTGATTTATTTCATCTCGTAGTTCATTTTCAGATTTTAATCTCAATATATCAGATGAACTTCGATTGATAGTTTTAATTTGTATTGTAACCATAAACATAAGCATAAAACAAATAATGCCTATAATCCAATTTTTTTCATTTATTTTCAACTCTATGCCTCCTAATTCTACTTTGTAAAAACTATTTTTGAATTGTAATCATCATTACTCATGTCAATCTTTCCTTTTTGGTTTCCTAACTCTTTTAGCACACTAGACAAACGACTAAGTTTTTCTTCTATATCATCTAAATACACACTTCCATAAATTATATCCATATCTCGTTCGGCAATATATAACTTGACGTTTGTGGAATCATCATAATTAACTTCATTAAAGATGTATCCAAAATTAATCTTATTTGCTGTCTCAAAAAGATAAACACAATTTTCGTATTTTGTGAGTGAAGTATCTGTTAACTTTTGACCAGTCACGAAAGCCCCAGTATCAAGTCCGTATATGATTGGCAAAGTCGTAAGTGTATTTTCTTTTTTTATTTCTAATATATATCCGTATTTATCTGCAATAGCATAAGATTCTAAATATTTCACTATAGCATAAGGTTCTCTTTCCTCAAATTTTAAACTAATAGTATCTGGAAAAATCCTGTAAATTTTGGCTGACTTTACGTATGGTAAAGATTCTATTGAAGATAAGATTTTTCCATCATTAATTCTAAAAATATTTACACCAATAGGAATACTTGCTTTTTCTAGAACCTCACCCGAAGTTACATTAATTCCATTATCAGCTCTAACTTCGACAATATTAAACACAGGAGAAAATAAACAGCCAGCAGCTAGACCTATTAAAATCATAACCAATACAAAAATTAAAATTTTCTTGCTACCGGCCATTTATCAAACCTCCTAACTAATTTATTATTGCACCAATACTAGTTAATTTTTGAACTATGTTTTCATATCCTCTTTCTATATAATTAATTCCTGTGATTTCACTTTCTCCTTCTGAGGTTAAAGCCGCTTCAATAAGAGCTGCACCACCTCTTAAATCTTTTGCTTCAAGTTTGGCAGCATTTAATTTGTCTACTCCTTGAATTATCGCGGTCTTACCCTCAATAGTTATATTAGCTCCCATTCGTAAAAGTTCATTTACATATTTGTATCTGTTTTCAAAAATATTTTCTACAACTATAGAGGTGCCTTTGGCAAGTGTCATCGTCGTAACAAACTGTGATTGCAAATCTGTCGGAAAACCCGGATAAGGCATCGTCTTCACATCAACAGCTTTAAGATATTTATTATATTTAGCAAAAATCGAATCTTGAGATACTAGCACTTTACAATTCATTCTTTTCATTTTATGGATTAAAGATTCAACATGTTCTGGAACAACATCTTTTACTAAGATTTCTCCTCTAGTCGCCATAGCCATTAGAAGATACGTACCTGTCTCAATTCTATCTGGTATAACTTTAAAAGAAGATGCATGTAAACTCTTTACACCTTTAATCATAATAGAATTACTTCCTGCTCCTACAATATCTGCACCCATACTATTTAAGAAATCTTGTAAGCACTTAATCTCGGGCTCACGAGCAACATTTTTAATATGTGTCACTCCTTCTGCAAGGCAACTCGCAAGCATAATATTTTCAGTAGCACCAACAGATGGAAAATCAAGAACAATCTCGGTACCTACAAGTTTGTCTGCCTTACATTCAATTTCACCCATATCTTCTTTAATAGTCACTCCTAATTGTTCAAACGCATCTAAGTGCATATTGATTGGTCTTGCTCCAATCTCACATCCACCTGGATAAGTAAATTTACATTTACCACTTCTTCCTAAAAGTGCACCAACAATAATAACAGAAGAACGCATCTCATGCATTAAATCATTTGGTATTTCACAAGAATTAAGCCCTCTACTGTCGACTACTATTTTACTATTACTATAGGCAACTTTGCAACCTAATTTTTGCAAAATATCTAACATTATTTTTACATCATGAATGTCAGGACAATTTTCTAATTCAACGATGTCCTTACATAATAATGATGCCGCAATAACAGGAAGTGATGCATTTTTAGAACCAGAAATTTTTAGTTCTCCTTTAAGTTCATTTCCGTCCTTTGATTATGTATCTATCATTCACTTTCTTCACCTCATTACTTAATATATTCACTATATTAGTATGCCTACTTTTTTAAAAAAGTTCGTTTGAGAATGAAGAAAATCCCTCTTACAATTTCTATCTCTTTATCTTCGCAGTTTTTGATCTTATATAAAGCTCAAGTTTTCCCATAAATTCGTCTGGTTTAATTTCTTTTTTAGCAACCATATCCAAACCTTTTTCCCAGCTTGCTGTTAAATCAGGATTTAACATATCTGGCATAGACCATCCAACTGCCTTATACACAAGTTCTCCTTTTTTGCTTGGAGTAAGTACTTGCGTTTTTGCATTTATATTAATATAACCTATTCTATTTAATTTTTTTATAATCTCGGCTCTTGTCGCACTTGTACCAATTCCACTACCTTTTATTTGTTCACGAAGTCTTTCATCTTCTATAAGTCTTCCTGCATTTTCCATCGCAAGAATAATAGAACCCGATGTGTATCTAGTAGGTGGCGAAGTCTCACCTTCTTTAGTATATAAATCTGTTAGTGCTAGTTCTTGTCCTTTTTTTATTTTTGATAAAGCTTCAACATTTGTTTTTGAATCATCATCCTTTGCTTCATCTTTTATAACTTCTAAATAACCTTGTTTTGTACAAATTTTAGCATTCGCATAAAATTTTTGACCAGCTATATCTACAGTTATCGCAAGCTTTGTATATTCTGCGGGTGGAAAGAAAATGCTTAAAAATCTTTTTACAATAAGTATATATATATCTTTTTGCAAATCAGATAATGCATCATAATTTTCGAAACCTTGTCCTGTTGGAATAAGAGCATAGTGATCTGTTATTTTTGAATCATCTACATATTTTGATTTAACAATATCTGTTGAATATTTATTTGCAATCATACTATCTAATAAGCTTTTAATCTTCGCATCTTTTCCCCATTTAGCAAGTCCATTTAAATTTTTACTAATTTCTTTTGCAACTGCTGTTGATAAAACTCTGGCATCTGTTCTAGGATAAGTAACTAGTTTCTTCTCATAAAGTAGCTGAATAACTTCTAGTGTCTGGTCTGGTGAAATTTTAAATCGCTTACTACATTCATTTTGAATTTCAGCCAAATTATATAAAAGTGGTGCATTTTCTTTTTGAGTTTTTTTACTTGCTTCCAAAACCTTGCCCTTTGGGTTTTGCAATTTTAGTATTTCAATAAATTTATTCGCATCTTCTTCGATTTTAAAACCGTTATCATTATATAAATTATTTTTTTCTACAACATTAATTAGTTCTTTAAAATTATTTTGATTTTCAGCATCATATTTCCACTCAGCACTTATTCCCTCTTCAAAATTTGCACCAATTTTATAAAACTTGGATTTTACAAAATTTCTTATTTCAACTTCTCTAGACACAACCATTCCCAAAACGCAAGTCATTACACGTCCAACAGAAATAGGTGCTCTTTCTTGATTTAAAAATTCTGCTAGTTTTTTTCCATAAGTAAGTGTAAGAAGTCTAGAAAAATTAATACCTATTAAGTAATCTTCTTTTGCCCTTAAGTAAGCACTATCGGCAAGAGCATCATATTCACTTAAATCCTTTGCACCGTCAATTCCTTTTAGTATTTCTTCTTCTGTTTGCGAATCAATCCAAACTCTTTTTTTCTTTTTACCTTTCACTCCAACCATTGCATCCACTAATCTATAAATGTATTCTCCCTCTCTTCCAGAGTCAGTACAAACATAAATCGTATCAACATCCTCACGCAAAAGCAAAGATTTTACAATGTTAAATTGATTTTGAGCACTTGCAATAACTTCATATTTCCACTCAGTAGGAATAAACGGCAAAGTGTCAAATCGCCAAGCTTTATACTTTTCGTCATAAACTTCTGGATAACTCATTGTTACTAGATGTCCAACACACCAAGTAATAACATAGTCATCTGATTCTACATATCCATTTTTTCGTGTTGTATTTATTTTTAAAGCCTTAGCAAATTCCGTTGCAACACTAGGCTTCTCTGTAATCAATAATTTTTTCGACATTACTTCTTTACCACCAATTTATCAATTTCATTTTCTATTCTTTCGATAGCTTTGTTGTCTCCAACTTTCTTAGCATTTAATGACATCTCCATTAATTTTTTGTCATCGTTTATAATGCTTTCAATCTTATCTTCTAAAACATCTTTAGTCAAATCTTTTTCTTCGATTATAATCCCAGCACCAGCATCTTCAATAGTTTTAGCATTATAATATTGATGATTTTCTGCAGCATAAGGGAAAGGTATCATTATAGACGGTACTCCCAAAACACTAATTTCAGTAACCGTTAATGCACCACTTCTACACACTACTAAATCACTTGCTGCCATAACTTCTGGCATATTATATATGTATTTTTCAACTTTAAATCTACTATTTTCTACATTTATCTTACTAATTACTTCATCGTAATTTTTTGGTCCAGTAGCATAAATTACCTTGTATGACAAATCTTTATTTTCATTAATCATATCAATGAGTGTATCGTTTATTTTTCTTGCTCCTTGACTGCCACCAAAAATTAAAACAGACTTTCCTTCAAGTCCCAATTTCTTTTTCATTTCATCTTTATTTAAAGAGTCATTCATCTTAGTAGGATTGCCAGTATAGACTGCACATTTTGCATTTGGCACTCTCTTTTTCGCATCTTCAAATCCAAGTGCAATAACATCAACTTTTTTAGAAAGCCAAATTGTAGTTTTACCAGGAAGCGCATTACTTTCATGTATCATAGTTGGTATTTTTCTTTTAATTCCAGCTATCATAAGTGGAGCAGTTACATATCCACCTGTTCCAATTACTATATCTGGTTTTTCAGTATCTATAATTTTTAAGCAATCATCAATTCCTTTTTTCAAAGTCATTAATGTCTTAATATTTTTCAAAGATAAACCTCTATGTAAGCCTTCTGCATGTATGTACTCTAAATCATATCCTGCCTTTGGTACTAATTCTTTTTCCATCCCTGTTTCAGTACCAACAAACTTTACATTATCGCCTCTATCTCTAAGCATATTTGCTATAGCTATTCCCGGTGTTATATGCCCACCAGTTCCACCTGCTGCGATAAGAATTTTCATATCATCACCTCTAAATTATAGTATGCTATTTTGCAAAAAATGTCAATCAAGGCACGCAAAATATTTGCAAACTTTAGTTCGTTTTTATATTGCTTTTCATTACACTTTGTGCTAATATGTTATTGTTCTCTGAATTGCTTTTCAAATTATAGAACAGAAAGGAGGAGAACAATACATGAAGCGAAGTTTTATTATAATTCGCTTGCTAATGGTATTTTTAATATTAGTGGCCTTGCGATCTGTTTTATTAACATCTTTTATAATATTAATTTTTTCCCATTAGTAATAAAAAAGGCTAGTGCCCAATCACTAGCCTTTTTTGTTCTCTTAGAGAACAATACTGAAACGAAACTTTATTATAGTAAGATTTATACATCGGAATTTCTGTATTCCTCAATATATTCTATGACTATATTAGCACAACTATTTTAGATTTGCAATATATGTAATAATATTTTTTTATTTTTTGCTCTTCGCTTTTCTTGTCTTTCTTTTTGGCTTCTCATCAAGATCTGCTGCTTTAATATTTCCATTTTTATCTGGACCATTCCAAGCTATAAAATCACAATGCCCTTTTTCTCCATCGTTGTGTTCACAAATATAATATTTCTTACCACGTTTACTCTTCTTTATAAGAATATCACCACCACATTTTGGACATTTAACTTTATCTAATTTTTCGATTATAGATTTAACATTCCTACACTCTGGAAAACCTGGACATGCTAAGAACTTGCCAAATCTTCCCATCTTGATTACCATCATTCTGCCACATTTTTCACAAGGTATGTCTGTCTCTTCGTCTTTAATTTCGACTTTTCCAATTTTCTCTTCAACCTCTTTTAAGTTCTTTTCGAAAGGCGGATAAAAATCTTCTAAGATTGCTTTCCACTTAACTTTTCCTTCTGCAACATCATCAAGTTTTTCTTCCATCTGTGCTGTGAATTCAACATTAACTATATCTTTAAAATTATCTTTTAAAAGTTTATCAACAATTCTTCCAAGTTCAGTTGGATACAAAATCTTCTTTTCTTTTTCTACATATCTTCTTTCTAAAATAGTAGTAATTGTAGGTGCATAAGTACTTGGTCTACCAATGCCTTTTTCTTCAAGCATCTTTACAAGACTTGCTTCTGTGTATCTTGCAGGTGGCTCTGTAAAATGTTGACTTGGTATAAGCTCTTTTAACTTCACTTCAGCACCAATTTTTAAGTCAGGTAAAATCACATCTTTTTCTTCAAGATTATCATCAGTACCTTCAACATATAATGCCATAAAACCATTAAACTTTAACTTAGATCCGTTTGTTCTAAACATATATTTACCTGCTTCAATATCAACACTTGTTGTATTATAAACAGCGGCAGCCATTTGAGAAGCAAGTAATCTTTCATAAATAAGTTTATAAAGTTTATATTGATCGTAAGAATATTTTTCTTTTATTTCGCTTGGTAAAACATTTAAATAAGTAGGTCTAATTGCTTCGTGTGCATCTTGTGCATCTTTTTTAGTTTTATAATATCTATTCTCATAATACTCTGCCCCAAAAGTTTTAACGATTTGCTCTTTTGCCATACTACGTGCTTCTTCAGAAATTCTTGTAGAGTCCGTTCTCATGTATGTTATAAGACCACTTTCATATAAACCTTGAGCTAAAGACATCGTCTTTTTAATAGCAAAGCCAAGCTTTCTAGAAGCTTCTTGTTGAAGTGTGCTAGTAGTAAAAGGTGGTGCAGGATTTCTTTTCTTTTCTCCTGTTCTAACATCTTTTACAATATATTTTTTATCTTCTAAATAATCCAAAATTTCATTCATTTGAACTTCAGAAGTTATATCTAACCTTTTGTCACCCTCACCCCAAAACTTGCTGTCAAATTTTTTTCTACCAGAAAGAAGCTCAGCATCCAAAGTCCAATATTCTTCAGGCACAAAATTTTCTATTTGCTCTTCTCTATCGATAATAAGTCTAACAGCAACAGATTGCACTCTACCAGCAGAAAGACCTTTTCTTACTTTCTTCCATAAAAGAGGGCTAATCTTATAACCAACAATTCTATCCAAAGCTCTTCTTGCTTGCTGTGCATCAATCAAATCCTTATCAAGTTTGCGTGGTTCTTTTATCGCACTTTGAATTCCATTTTTTGTTATCTCGTTAAAAGCAATTCTACAAGTAGAATTATCGTCCATCCCTAAAATATAGGCTAAGTGCCAAGCAATAGCTTCTCCCTCACGATCAGGGTCGGTTGCAAGATAAACTCTTTTAACTGACTTAGCTTCAGTTTTAAGTTTTTTAATTAAATCTGCTTTTCCTCGTATATTAATATATTTAGGTTCAAAATCATTTTCTATATCAATTCCTAATTGTGATTTAGGTAAATCTCTAACATGTCCCATAGAAGCTTCAACTTTATATTTACTTCCTAAAATCTTTTTTATGGTAGTCGCCTTAGCAGGTGATTCCACGATCACTAAATAATCAGCCATATTTATCTCCTATCCATTTTAATTTTTCTACCATACTATTTTAAACCACAATATACATAATTGCAAGAGCTAAATACTAATTGCTCCTTAATGCTTCAATCGGATTCATACTAGCAGCTTTATATGCTGGAAAAAGTCCAAACAAAAGTCCTATGCCAACTGAAACAAAAAATGAAATACAAATCCATTCCCCAGAATAAACAGCAGGAACTAATCCTATTTTACCAATAATTGCAATAATACCAATCCCGCCAACGACAAGCGAAATTGCAACAATTCCACCAAGTACAATCATTAAAGTATCAGTTACACTTCCTAAAGTTTCAAGCATTGCTTCTCTACTTGTAACTTTATACCAATCTTCATCCTTATATAAATCAAATAAAACTCTTTCTAAATAGACCTGCACAAGGTTCTATCATTGCATACATACTTGATTCTAAAGATAGAATTAAAGTTGCATTTGAATATAATGTAGTTGGATTTTTCCTTTTTAACTATAAAAAAATATGGGAGGAAATCCTCCCATATTTTTTATGCTAAAGACTAACAATTAGTCCATCTCTGGCATATTTCTAATTACGAATATTGCAGCAACTTCGTCATCCTCATCAAGACCTACAGAAATTCTATCTGCAACTTCAAAAGTTAACTCGTCATATTCTACTGTTGTAATTGTGTCAACTTCATATTGATTGTCTTCATCTTTAACTTCTGTTACTTCTACAATAACGATTGTAGCATCTTCATAAAGATCTCTAACTGTCTTAGAAGCTAAGTTGTAAGTACCTGCTCCACCATTCTTAACAGTAAAGATAGTTCCATCAACAGCTGATACATAACCATGATTTGTATTAGTATCATCTAATTCACCATAAGTTAAACCAGTTACGAAATTAAATACTAATTCGTCATCTTTATTTGTCTCTGTTGTATAAACAACAACACCTTTGCTATGTTTTGTTGCATCTCCAGAATCTTGTTTTATAATAGCTGTTTCTTTGCTACCATCTTCTGTTTCAAGTTCGATTTCATACTCACCAATCTTGTTTTCAGAAACGCTCTTAACTTTAGCAACTTTATTATCAGAAGTTTTCTCAACATCTGACAATACAACAAATTTAGCTGTTTGGATATCAGCACCCATATCAATTACAACTGACATTGATTTGTTCTTTAGTCCTTCTAACTCAGATACTCCCTCTGAGAACTCAACAACTTTTTCTTCATTCTTCTTACCTTCGTTGATGATTTTTTCGATTGCAACGATAACATTCTTTGTTACTGGGTAAGAATCGTGATTTTCTATTAAAGCTTTTTCATCTTTATCATATCTACCCAAATCTAATGTATGAATAGCATAATATTCATTTGTTTCTGTACCATAATCAATTCTTCTTTCTTGAGCTACTATCTTAACGTCAACAACTTCATCATCATCATTTAATTCAACAGCAACAAATCTACCTTCTAAATTAGCAGCATTATACAATGTTCTTGCTTTTTCAAGTGCTGATTTAGCAAACTTATACTCATCAGAATCACCATCTACTGTAGTTAAGTCTATATAATACTCTTTAGCTGTCTTTCCTGTATAAACTTCTGAAGTAGCAGCGAAGAATCTGTATGTTGTATCTTCACTATCACCAATATGTCCGTCAAATTCAAGTCTTACAATTTTACCAAACATTGGGTCTAATTTAGCAACAACTTCTTCATTCTTCATGCCTGTCTTCCAAGCACTTTCTGTTAGAGCAAGACCTGCTTTTTCTGCATCTTTTTCAGGATCTTCTACATATCTAGCACCACTTGCTAGTAAATATTCTTCTCCAGCAATAGTTGCTTGAAGATATGTATCTGCAACATTCTCATACTCTTCTTCAGAAACTTTTGTTAATTTGCCTTCAGCTTCTGTTGCACCAATTACGTAGAATGTCTCACCATTTGAAACAGTAACTTCAGTGATTATATCTCCAACTTTAATATCAGAAATTTCAATTCTTTCACCGTTTCTTAAATATAAATCTCCTGTATGGTCATCTTTGTTTTCTCTTGTTCCATTAATTTTAACATAATCAGATTTGTTTTCAAATTTGTAAACATATGTATATGTTTCACCCGTCAAAGTTGTAGATGCTTTAACTTTTTTACTTTCGATTCTTGCATACGCATAATCAAAGTCACCTGATAATTCATATTTATCATTGATAGCATCTCTGTTACCTTCTACTAATTTGTCAGAACCTGTAACAACCATAGTTAATAAAGTCTTATCTTCTTTATTTACTAAAACTTCAACTTCTGTTCCTGGAACAAATTGATAGAAATCATTTCCAGCATATTCATATTCGCCATCTTTGAAGACATCGTAGCTGTTAGTATTTTCTTGCGCATCTCTACCATTTTCTAAAGTAACATATACTTTAGCAACGTCTTCTTTCTTGTCTTCTTTAATTTCGAATCCTTCGAAAGTAGCTTTGTCTGTATATGCATAATCAGAGAATTTTACGTTTAACATATATCTGTTAGGTGCAGATTCTAAACCATCACCCTCTGTTTCTCCAGTAACTTCCCACATAGGAGTTCTTAACATATTCCAAATTAATAAAGCAATATCTCCTCTTTTAGCTCCATCATTGTAAGATTTGAATTCGATATCTTTCATTAATTTAAGATCTTGTGCTTTTGCTATGTAGTTTGTTGGCCATGTTCCTTTTGCATCAATTTCGTTAGCATAACCTAAAACTCTTAAACACATTGTGATAGCTTCAGCATATGTAACTGTAGCATCACCTTTGAATGAACCATCTGGGTAACCATTAACGAATTTGTAATCAGCTGATACGTTAATGTAGCCAGAAGCCCAGTGATTTGCAACTGCGTTTACATCAGCGAAAGGTGTAACACCTTTTGAAGCTTCAGCAGCTGGCTCTAATCCATAAGCAACTACTAATAATTTAGCAAGTTCTGCTCTTGTTACTACATTGTCTGGTAGGTATGTTCCATCTGGATAACCAGAAACAACACCTAATTCGATTAGTGCTTCAACTGCAGCTTGGTATTTTGTTCCTTCAACATCTTTTAAACTAGAACCAGCAAAAGACATAGTGAACATACTAAGAACCATTGAAAGCGCTAATATTAATGATACTATTCTTTTCATTTAGAATATCCTCCTTTAAAATTTTGTTTCGGTAGAAAGTAATTTTTATAGGTTGCCCCTCTCCACCTTTTCTGCTCTGTAACAACCTAAGTGCTAAGAAATTTATGGAATTATTGCCATGTTTTCTTAACTACAATGTCATTATATACGTTAAATTTTTAGAGTCAACACAGTTTATAAAATGTTTACTAATTTTACAAACTGTTTACATTTTCATTACGGAGAGTTAATTTTTGACGTTTTTTGTAAAAAATATTTTATTTATGCGTTAGATTTTCTTATATTTCTAATGAATTTTTGAAAACCTACGGCTACCTAATATTTAATATTTTTAGTGGATCTATTGCCTCTCCATTATGGGTAATAGCAAAGTGTAAATGAACTCCTGTTGTTGCACCATTTAATTTTCCATTTGAAAGATACTTTGGACCTACGGTTCCAATTTTTTGTCCGCTCCTCACATAATCGCCATTCTTAACATACAATCTTTCCGATAAATGACAATACGACGACGTATAATTATTTTCATGTTCTATTTTTACCATATATCCACCTGAAGCACTAAATCCCGCTATCACTACTTTTCCACTTGCTGTTGCATAAACATTTGTACCTTGAAACGCTAAAATATCTATCCCTTTATGAAATGTAGAAGCTCCTTTTACTGGAGTTTTTCTTCTTCCAAAATAAGAAGATATTCCTGTCACTCCAGGAGTAGGCCAAATAAAATTACCTTTTACATATATGTTTTGCTCTCTTGCTTTACATACAATCTTATAGTTTCCTAACTTTAAATACGGAGTTATTAATATTGAAATAAACACCGCTATTCCAATAGGAATAAACATTGCCAATTTAAAATAACTATTTATATTTTCCATTTAACACCTTACCTTTGAAATTTTCGTAACGAATGTTACAAGAAAAAAGGGCGCAACAAGACTACAATATAATAAGTCTCATTGCCACCCACAATGATTTTTATATTTTATTAATGAACTATTTTAGGTCCTAATCTCTTGCCACCAATAATATGATAGTGTAGATGCATAACTGTTTGTCCACCATCTTCACCATAATTTGTTATCACTCTAAAACCAGTCTCATCAACCTTTTTAACTTTAGCAACTTTTTGAATCATTTTGTGAATTTCTTTTACATATTCAAGATTTTCATCATCTAATTCCATAAAATTTGAAATATGTTTTTTAGGAATAACCAATACGTGTACTGGTGCAACTGGTGATGCATCTTCAAAAGCTATAACATACTCATTTTCATCTATTATTTTTGCTGGTATTTCGTGATTTGCTATCTTACAAAAAACACAATCTGACATTTCGAAACCTCCTAAATAATATTATTTTTCAAGTACAGCTTTAATTCTTCTGATTCCAGCCGCTACACCTTCCTCTTTTAATATTTTAAAATGACCCATTCCACCAGTTCTCTCTACGTGAGGTCCTCCACAAATTTCTTTGCTGAAATCTCCAATAGTATATACTTTTACTTTCTCTCCATATTTATTAGCAAAAAGTCCAGTAGCACCAGAGGCTTTTGCTTCTTCCAAAGTCATTTCTTCACAAGTTACCGGTAAATCTCTTTTGATTTGTTCATTTACAATATCTTCAACTTCTTTTAGTTGCTCTGGAGTAACTTTACATGGATTTGCAAAGTCAAATCTTAGTCTTTCAGCTGTTAGGTTTGAGCCTTTTTGTGTTGCATGCTCACCTAAAACAATTTGAAGAGCCTTATGTAATAAGTGTGTAGCTGTATGATAAGCTGTTGTTTGCTCACTATGATCAGCAAGTCCGCCCTTGAATTTTGCTTCTGAACCAGCTCTAGATAAGTCTTGATGCTTTTTAAATAGTTCGTTAAATTCTTCCATGTCTATCTTAAGTCCAGCTTCTTCGGCAAGCTCTGCCGTCATTTCAGGAGGAAAACCAAATGTATCATATAATCTAAATACTACTTGACCATCTAGTTTTTCTTTTCCTTCTGCTTTTGCTTTGGCTACGTTTTTAGAAAATTCCTTTTCGCCATGTTCCAAAGTTTTCATGAATTTATTTTTTTCTTCGATAACTACTTCTTTTATTGTATCTTGATTTGCTGGTATTTCTGGATACATTTCTGTTGTGATTTTTACAAATGTATCTATTAATACTGTGATATCATCAGGATTAAATCCTATCTTTCTCATGTGTCTAATAACTCTTCTTAGAAGTCTTCTTAAAACATATCCTTGTTCTACGTTACTTGGTCTAACACCATCTACTATCATAAACATAGATGTTCTTAAATGATCTGCTATAATACGTGCACTTGGTACGTTATAGTTTGTAGATAGTTCTTTAATTTTAGCAATTACGTCTGCAAAAAGCTCTGTGTCATATACACTGCTCTTGCCTTGTAAAAGTCCAATAACTCTCTCTAATCCAAGTCCTGTATCTACGTTTGGTGCTTTTAAAGGTTCGTATTTTCCGTCTTTTGTTTTATTGTATTGCATAAAAACGTTATTCCAAATCTCTAGATATTTTCCACAGCTACAAGTTGGGTCGCAATGCTCACTGCATTTTTCCTTACCTGTATCATAGAAAATCTCTGTATCTGGTCCACAAGGTCCTGTTTCTCCAGCAGGTCCCCACCAGTTATGCTCTCTAGAGCAATAATAAATCCTATCTCTTGGTATTCCCATTTCTGCCCATCTGTCTGCTGCTTCTTCATCTCTTGGGATTCCATCTTCACCTGCAAAAACAGTTACAGAAATTTTATTCATATCAAAACCTAAAACATCTTTTAAAAAGTTATAGCTCATCTCTATAGATTCATGCTTAAAATAATCTCCTAAAGACCAGTTACCCATCATTTCAAAAAATGTTAAGTGACTGTTATCACCTACAGAATCAATATCTCCAGTTCTAATACATTTTTGATAATCAGTAAGTCTCTTTCCTTGTGGATGAGGCTCGCCTAATAAATAAGGAACTAAAGGATGCATTCCTGCAGTTGTAAATAAAACAGTTGGATCGTTTTCAGGTACAACTGGTGCACTTGGAATTTCTTTATGTCCATGTGCTTTAAAAAATTCTATGTATTTTCTTCTTAATTCATATGCTTTCATAGTTTTCCTCCTCTTTACAGATACGAGTATTATATACCTTAACATATCAAAAAGCAACAAAAAAATCGCCGACAAATTGTCAGCGATTTTTGGAGCGTTACAGTTCAATCGGTAGCATTGATACTACCGAAATCTCATACGTCCGAACCGGAACCTTATTAGATTCGTCTCCATCTACGCTTTTATAATATACGCGAGATTGGAAACGAGCCTTCACTGCTATCTTGCTGCCTCTTTCAAGCGAAGCGATGAAACTAGCATTCTTCCCCCACGCGATTGCGTAGATGTTGTAAGTATAGTCTTTTCGCCGATGTGGGCGCTGAATAGTAAAGTCACAGATCTTTCGCCCAAAGGGTGTAATCCTGTAAATTGGGTCAACATAGCGACTCATGACTCCAGCAAGAATCACTATATTTTCGTGAAGAGTATTGTCGGCGACTTTCCTTATGTAACTAATCATAGTATACATCATTACTCTTTTAAACCTTCCAGGCTCATAATGTGTCATGACGGCACCATGTACTTCAACCGTATCACCAGCTTTGGCGGCATCAGAATCCTTAGCAAACGCTACCAACGGAATAAAGTCAAATGCGCCGCTGTTTCTCCTTACCTTGAGTACACTCTTTACAAACTGTTCTTCATCGTTTTTATGACTTTTCTTGAAGTCATAAACCAACTCACCAATGAGGTACACCTTATTGGTGTTGACAGTGACAGCTTCATAATCCGTGTAGATCCGATTTTCCATTCGAAAGCACACTCCTTCTATGTATAATATTTTGGGGTAACCCTCTATAATTATACCAGATTTTTGAAATTATGTAAACACTTGACTAGATATTTTTTACTAAAAAATCCTTCAGATATCTAAGTATTTCATATACTCTTACTAACGTCATTTTTTCATTTCCCTCTGGTGCAACTTTTTCTATGTAATCTTCGATTTTTTCTCTCACAGCTTCGTCTTTAATATTGTATGTAGTTATATCATACATAATTTCCTTTGCTCTATTTGCAGATACAGCTTCTTCGCTAGCATCTAGTAAATTTATGTGGTCTGTATTCCAAAGTTCTTCTTTTAAGAAGTTTCTCTTTAAATAAGTTTTTGTAAGAGATATAAATTCTCTTTCTGAAACTAACTCATTTGGATTAAATTCATTATTATATCCCAAACTTAAAAGTCCTAATTCACACATTTCTATCATAAAATCATAATACCTACCATTTGTATCAACGGCTGGCATAGAGTTCTTTTTCAAATACATTCCTTGATTTGTAAGTCTTGTTGTTATTTCTCTTTTAACATTATAATCTGCAAGTAATTCTTGCAAGTTCATTTTATGGTCTATGCAAACAGCTGCCATAACGCCAGCAGATTGAGCGAGTGTCATACCTGTTGGAATGACTCTAGCAGAACCAGCTGCAATTGATGTGTAAGAACCAGAACGTCCTACAGTCATAAGATTGGTGTAACCTTTTGGAATAACTATTCCCATTGGTAAATAATATTGCTTTGGATTTCCGATAATATATCCCCAATCATATATACTTGTAGTTTGAACATCTATTGGATATGCTGCCATTCCTATAGCATTATATGAATATTTAGATTCTAAAATATCTTTTACAGTTAGTTTATATTCACCAACTATGTGTCTCGTTTCTCTTACATATAGCTCTGGTGCAACTCCTGAAAGTGTAGCCTTTTCAAAACCTGGTACATTTTCTTTTATAAATTTAGCAACATATTCTGCTTCTTTAACACATTTTTCATAAGCTTTTTCTTTTGCTTTACTATCTAACATGTCTGCGTTTATTACTTGAAGAGAATTTATTAAAACAGTCCCATCATTTTGAAGTCCTATATTTAAAGCTTTTAATCTCATGTGAGATTGTTTTGGAACATACTTTTGAGTGATGTTTCCAAATGCCCAGATACTGTCTGATGTGTAGCCCGTGTTAGGTAAATTTGCTTTTTTAATTGATTCACAACATTTATTCCAATCAACATTATCCATAGCAATTACTAAAGTAGCTGACATAGAACGATTTTCTTCGTTAATATCTTCCCAACCTTTTACATACTTGCCACCTGCAGCTACTGTTATATCCGCATCTTGTGTGCAATCTATGTACATATCTGCAACATATTTTTCTTCATCAATAATAGCATATTCAATCTTTGAACCGTCTGAACCTATACGTATATCTTCTACGCCGTATATTGTTGTAATATTTTCTTCCGCATCAAGCATTTCTTCAAATGCTTTTTTAGCAGTCTTTACATCAAAAGAAACCTTGTTGCCAACTTTTTTATAAAACTCTTCAAAAATACCTTGGCTCAAAAGTGTTCCATTCGGATCTGTATTCATGTCGATCGTATTTAGCATGGCATAAGTCATAAGACCACCAGGACCATCTCTTTTTTCTACTAATAAAACTTTTTTATTATTTCTTGCAGCAGAAATTGCAGCACAAATTCCCTCTGGCTCTGCATCAAATACTATAACATCGTATTTTGCCGTTACCTCTTTGTTTTTATCTTTGTTATCTAAAGTTGGCTCTTCGTTTATAATTGATTCTCCTGAATCTTTTACTACAGGCGAAAATATATCTCCTGAAGTTTTTTCGTTATCGTTGTTCTTGTTTTCTCCAGATGACTCACTATTTGGATAGTTAGGCACCGAATCATCTTTTTTAAAATACTCGTACGCAAAAAATGCATTCGATAAAAGTAAAATAACAATTATGACCCAAAGTACAACTGTCTTTTTCAATTTTACATCCTCCTCTTTTGTTTTTATACATACATTATATCAGACATTATCAAAATAAAAATACATTTCTTCCAAATAACCTAAAAAAGATACCTAAAAATAAAGTACACTTCAAACGTTAGATTTTTTCTAACATTTGAAGTGCACCTCATTTAGATATCTTTTAAATATCGATAATTATTCAATTTTTTTGTCACTATCGCTAGTGTCGTTTGAGTCATCATCATCTCGTTTTTCTTCAAGAATCATTGGCTCTTTTTTCTCTTCGATATTATCTTCTTCATGTTTTGGCTCTTCTTTAGTTTCTTTTTCACTTTCTTCTTTTTGGTTGTCTACTTTTTCATTTTGCTTGCCTTCAACTTCATTAACTTGGTTTTCGTTATCGACTTCTTTGTTTTCTTCTTTACCATCAACGTTTTCTTCTTGGTTTTTCTCTTCATTTTGTTGCTCATTTTTGTTATTATCAAGTTCAACGTCTTTGTTATCTAAAACTTTGTCTTCGCCAGATACTGTTTCAGAAGATTTTGCTTCATCATTATTTGGGATTTCAGTATTACCAGAAACTGTTGTTTTATTTTCTTTAGATGTACCTACATCGCCAGAAGTAATGTCTTCCTTTTCGTCTACTACTGGTGCAATCACTGTTGTTTCTTCACTCTCAATTGAAAGCAATTTTGATGCACCCTCTGTTGACTTTCCATCTGTTGCAGTATTATCTAAAGTTAATTTTAATTTCAAATCCTCACATGCAGAATATTTTGTTCCAGATATATTCCATATAAGTTTATTGCCCCTGATTTCCATGCCATACTTTTCTAAATCCGATATTTCATTTACTGTAATCAATGTTTTTTCTTCATTATTTTCTTTACAAGTAACTATTATTAGGAAAGATTTATCACCACTAGGTAATGTAGCTGTAATCTCTCCGCCTTTACTTTGAGTTTTACTAATACTACTTGCAATAGAATCAAAAGCCATATTTAATGAATCTGCGCTGCTAGCTCCATATAGTGGATATTCATTATTTAGTATAGTATTTAAATCTGCTTTACCGATGTCATTTTCATCTGCGTTATTTCCTTCAAAATACACAGCATATATTCCAGCACCTGATTCTCTTAATGACTTAGAATATTTTAAACCGTCTTTATCTTTAGATATTGGCTTATTTTCAATATTTCCCCAATTATCGTATTTTAGTCCATTAGCTCCATCAGTTAAAATAACTACATAATTATCTGCATTTGTAATGAAATTGCTAATACCATTTTTAGAAGTATATGTTCCGTCCATAATTCCATTTGCTAACTTTAGAGCACCTACTATATTAGTACCACCATCTGCATTCAATCTATTTTCTATAAAATCGCTAGCTATCCAAGTATTTTGATTTGTATTGATGTAGCTATCTATCAAATATGCATCAGTGTCACCATATCTTGAATCAACAAGAATTGGTTTATCTTTATTATTTCTCTTGCTTGGTGAATCATAAGAATATCCCAAAGGCCACACACCATAATAAACATCATGTGCCTCTCCAATTCCTATTACATTTAAAGTAACTTTTGTATCTGTTTCTTTTGAACTGTTATATAACTTATCTACAAATTGTTGCGTAGCTGTACGTAAGGCTTTTATCTTTGTTGTTTTGCCATCTTTTGTCTTATCATCCATACTACCAGACAAATCCAATATTAAAATAACATTTTTATCTTTATGTGTTGCATCAAATACTCCAACAGATTTTTCTATTGCATTCGATTTCGTTTTTCTAGTTTCCTTTGTTCCTGTTTCAGGTGTAACCCTTACTGTCGATTCAAAATTACTAGCAACTGAATGATTATTAGGTACATCAGATTTATAATTTATCTTTACTCTACCACCATCTGGTATTGTTATTGTTTCATCCAAACTATTATATCTTTTTACTACATTATTATTCTCATCGTAAACAATTATTGTATCAACATCATCAGCTGAATCTATTTTTATTTTTACCTTTATGTCTCCTGATTCTTCATTTTCTACCGTTGCTTCATATCCAATTGTGTCACCTGGTTCCGCTTCTTTACCGTTCTTTGGATAATCAGATTTAATATTTATTTTTACATTAGGAGCTTTCTCTTCCTTTGTAGCAACAGCTGTTAAAGTCAAATCACTATTTGGCATTGCTATTGTTGTATTTTTCTTCGTTATGTCTTTGCCATGAGTTGATTCCCATTTGTCAAAGTTAACTTCATAACCCGCAATCTCTTTTAGTGTTGCATCTATATTAACTTTTTCTCCATACTTTACTGTTAAAATTATTTCGCCACTTGTAGCACTTCCGCCAGTTACTTCTTTTACATTTTCTCCTGCTATTAATGTTAATGTATATGATTTTCTTGCAAAATATACTTTAACTACTAATTTTCCACTTGCAGGTATAGTTAAATCTTCTGGTTCAACTTTTTTAAATTCGAAACCGTCTGTATACTTATTTTCGTCATACTCAGCTTTTTCTGTTCCATTATTTAATGTTACTTTCTTAGTCTCTGTATCTGCTAATTCATAATCTCCACTAAGATTTTCCTTGTAATATTTAACTGTATATGTTACTTCTTTCGCCTTAACTGTTAGCTTACCAACTTCTTTTGTTATATTATAATTATCTTCTAATGTTCCATCATTTAGTGTATAAGTAAATTCATTATCTCCAGAGCCAACTACTGTTTGATTTCCTGTAACTGTATACGTTGCACCTTCGCCTGATGCAAATCCATCTCCACCTACTGTAATTTCGTCGTTTATTAATGGTGTTCCGTCATATTCTTTTTCATCTGTCGCACTTGTTAATGTTACATCTCTCTTGGTAATTGTAAGAGATCCATCATTTACAACAAACTTTACATTATTGAAGTTATGACTAATATTTTTGAAATTCTTTTCTGATAATCCCATTGCGTATGCTGTATCTCTTGCGTCTTTTTGAGTGACTTTAGCTTCACCACTAAATTCGAAATCACTTTCGCTATATAATGATGGTTTATTAATTGATACCTTATATCCTTTTACTGTTTGTTCTGTTCCGTCATATTTATGAGTAGCTTTGTTACCGTCAATTGTTACTACTATTTCATCATCGCATTCTGTAACTGTTAATGTTCCAAATGTTTTTGTGATTATATAGTTATCTCCAGAAGTATTATTATTTAATTCATAAGTAAATTCATTATCTCCAGAGCCAACTACTGTTTGACTTCCTGTAACTGTATACGTTGCACCTTCGCCATCTGCAAATTTGTCTCCACTTTCTGTGATTGTATGGTTTGTTAATGCGCTTCCATCATATTCCTTTTCATCTGATGCACTTATTAATTCAATTACTTTCTTTGCAATAACAAGTTTACCATCTTCAAGTATTTCAAACTTGACATTCGTAAAATTCTTACTATTATTTCTAAATTTGCCTTCCTCTAATCCCATTTGATAAGTGCCAGCATTTGTTCCTTTGGCGATTGCATCACCACTATAACTTACATCTTCAGAATTATATAGATCATTAGTGATTTCTACTACTTTATATCCCTCTACACTCTTTTCTTGTCCATTATATTTGTCTCCACTAGCACTATTACCTTTTACTTTAACAATAACTTCCTCTGTAATTGGAGTTACTTCTAAAGTGCCTTTAATAGCTGTAATTTCATAGTTGCCTGCTAAAGTGCCAGCATTTGGTTTATAAGTAAATTTATTATCCACTTTTCCTGCATTTGTTATAGTTCCAGTAACATTATAACTTGCACCTTCACCAGATACAAATCCATCACCTGTTACTGTAACATCTCCACTTGTTAATGGCAAGCCATCATATACTTTAGTTGCAGATGCACTTGTTAATGTTATTTTTCTCTTTGTAACTTCAAGTACACCATTTTGGCTTTCGCCAAATGTGTAGTTTCCAGTAACATCTTGACCATTTCTAGTAACCTTGTAGCTAATTACTTTATTGTCACCAGAACCAGCATTTAGTTGCTCTCCACTAATAACTGCTTCTAAAACATCTCCAGATACTAATACACCACTTGTATATGTGTATCCACTATTTTTTAATGCTGTTCCATCATATTTTTTATTAGCACTATTTGCTTTTATAATAATTTCATTTTCATTAACAGTTACTGTCAATGTACCTTTTTCAAAAGTTGGTACATAATATTTTCTAACACTATTACCATTGCCGTCTAATATGTCATAACCTACTAATGTAGCATCACTAGAACCAACGTATAATCTTTCGCCAGATACTCTAACTTTAGCTACATCTCCATCTGCCATAACTCCAGCTTTAAGAGCTTCATCTCCGCTTCTTACTTCAAAGTCTTCAGCTTTTAATGCTATTCCATTATAAGCTTTAGTAGCATCTGGAATTTTTATTGTAATTTTGCTCAATACTATTACCGGTATTTGCTTTTCTATTTCTAAAGTTTCTGTTCCGCCATTTGGTGCTTTTACATTAACTTTTACTTTTATAGTGATTTTAGTTTCACCTGGTTTTAAGCCTTTTACTTTTACAGTACATTCATCTGAATTCGAAGAAATCTCTGCTTTTTCTTCACTCACATCAAAAGTCCAATCATAAGTTGTATCTTCATAACTTGGTGTAACACTAGCTGTCATTTCTTTTTCTTCACCAACAAACAAGACTAGTTTTTCACCAGATAAATCTGGGTTAACCGGATTATTAGGATTTACAGGATCTTGTATTTCTTCACCACTTGGTGCATCTGGTATTTCTATTTCTGCATCAAAAACATAAACTGTAACATTACCAATAGCTTCTCCGCTATGATTATCTCTTACTTTTACAGTATATTTATAAGTACCAGCTTTGTCTGATACATAAGTTGTTTTATTTCCATTTACTTTTGCTGTTCCATAATTTGGAGTATTATTTAGTTCATAGCTTAATACGTCTCCACTGTCTATATCTTTTCCTTTTAATTCGCCACTAACAAGTTTATTTGCCGTTGTGTACATAGTTAAATCTTCAATAGTAGGATTATTATTACCTACGATGACAATAAGTTCTTCACCATTTGGGTTCTGGTCTGGATTTTCATCTCCACTTTCTGTCTCTTTTACGAAATCGTAATCAACATCTCCACTTGGTGTAGTTGGTACATCACCACTAATGTCTTCTGATTTAACAGCATACTCTGTTCTTGTTCCAAAAGCATTTTCAGCTACATCGATAGCAGCAATTCCAAGTTTATATTTGCCATAAGTTAAAGGAGCATTTATTTGAGCTTGTCCATTTACTAGTTCAAATGCACTCCAAACTGTAACTCTTTCATCAGTATCTGCATTAAACCATGCATAAGCTACTTTGTCTAATCCACTTATTTCATTTGCATTATATAAGTTAGAATCTTTTATAGCTACAGCAACTGATTGCTCATGTGCTATTTTTCCTTTTGCACTACTTGTTTCAACTACACGTACAACAGGAGCAACTGTATCTATTTTAACTACTTTAGTTTCTATACCACTATCTTTTCTTCCTGATTTTGTTGCTTGTGCTGTAACTGTGTATACGCCATCAGTTAAGAAAAATTTATTATCGTATTCATCACGTTTTGTTGTTTTGTATTCTTCTTTTCTAGATATTACATCAACTGTATCATGAATTGTAGAACCTCTTGTTTGAGATGTAATATTTACAAAAGCACCATTTCTAGCAGTTTCTTTTTCAAAATTAGAATTCTTTTTATTTATCCAGTTTGATTTTGTGTAAATAACCGGTGTGTATTCTTCTTTTATAGCAATTTCATTTTCAACTGGAACTTCAATTAAATTTCTTACTAAAACATCTATATCTGGTTTTAAAGTAGGAGTTTTAGTTCCCCCACCACCTGGTTTTCTATCTATGACTACTTTTTGCTCTAAAATGTGTAAAAGTTCAACTGTTTCTGCTCTTGTTACATTTCTTAAAATTCTAAGTGTTCCATCTTCATAACCATTTATAAAGTTATAAACTGAATAGCTATGAATAGCAACTCTAGCCCACTCTTGAACCTCATCACTATCAGAATATTGTGCTAAACCGTCTTTGTGGTCAGCTGGATAAACTTCTTTGTCTATCTTTAATATTCTTGCTAAGATTACTGTAGCTTCTTGTCTTCTGATAGGATCTTGTGGCCTAAATGTACCATCTTCAAATCCTTCGATATAACCTCTATCTACAGCTTCGTTTACGTATGGCATAAACCAGTCTCCACTGTTTACATCTTTAAAAGCAGATGTTGTTTTTTCACTTGGCTTGTATCCAAAAAAGTTATTTACTATTTTTACATACTCAGCTCTCGTGATTGTTCTATCTGCTCTGAATGTGTTATCGGAATATCCACATACATAACCTTTCTTTTCAAAATCCATTATTTTAGCATAACACCAATGCTCTGGCGATAAATCTGTAAAAACTTGTTTCGCACTAGCTGGCATTGTAAAAGCTGTTACAACTAAAATAACAAGCATCAATAATGTAATTACTTTAAATGCCTTTTTCAAAGTTATCAACTCCTTCTTAATATTTTCTTCGTGCCTATTAAACTTAAGCAAAGGAATTATATCATCGTATGTTGGAAATGTAAAGTAATTTTAGTAGTTTTTTCTTACGGAACATTATGTTTCAAGATGTTTTAAGTTTCGACAAAATTCGACTTTTGGCTATAAAAAACGTAAAAAATCGATATAATTTTTTCTTATACCGATTTTTTCTTGTTTTCTTTTATTTAATTATTACTTTTACATTCTCATCATGCTTATCCGTAGTAAAATTTATTAAAGCTTCGCCACTACTTTTTGCATCTAAAATCAAATTTACTTTGTCTAACTCTACATATTCATCACCAGATACTATTTTTACTTCTGGCTCACTTTCATTTTCTTCTAACATTACTGCGAATGTGACTGAATCTCCACTTGCCATTTCCAAATCTCCTACAATTTTTTTTACTATCAAACCATATTCATCGTGAACTAAAAGGCCAATTTCAAATTTTCTATCTTGAGGTTCGTCATCTAAACCACCAATGCCAACAAAATCATAAAGTACTGAAACAAGTTCCGCTCTAGTAAGGTTTTCCTTTGGCCTTAGCTTTCCACCATATCCTTTTATATGATTTGTACTAGCAAGAGCTTTAACTGCTGGAATAGCCCAAACACTTATTTCGCTTGCATCATCATAATTTAACTCATATTCTATGTTTGATAAATTCATAACTTTAGAAAGTGCTACAAAAGCCTCTTCTCTAGAAAGTTTTTCGTCAACATTGCCAACTTGTAAATATCCTTTTTCATTCGCTAATTTAAAGTTTTTTTCTTTCCACTCATTAGTTTCTCCACTTTTAATGTTTGGCACAATCTCTCCGCTAACATTTTCTCCACTCTCTCCTGAAAAACCGTATCCCATATATGCATTAATTATCTTACAAAACTCTGCACGTGTAATACCTTGATCCGGTCTGAAAGTGCCGTCTCCGTAGCCATCCACAAAGCCACTTTCTAAAAAGTCTTCTATCTTTTCTTTTGCCCAATGATTTTCTATATCCGAAAAACCTGCATAAGAAATGCTTGCAAATGCTAATATATATACAAAAAATATCAAAAATAATTTAAAAAATCTATTCATAAAACACCTCAAATCAATCACTTTTCCTATTACAAGTATATGATATCATTATTTATAAAAAACGCAAGAAGAATTTATAGTTTTTTCTTACGGAAGGTTACTTTTGAAGTATAATTTTGATTTTACACGCATCTTGTATCCTTACGGGCACAAGGGTTTCAAAAATGCAAATTTTGCATCTTTTTGAGATAAAATTTAAATGTTTTTTAAAAATTTTTTTGCTGTTTTTCCTTGATTTCGAGCCACATTTATCCTTGAAACCTTATTTTCCGTATGTTTGCAGACTTTTTAAACAATTTTGTCAAAAAGTATTGACAAATATTTTGTTTAGTATATAATATTTACTTTTTTGTATTTTCTTGCTATAATATAGACATACAAAGGAAAAATGATCCAAAGAAACCATTACTTGCCTTAGTTAGTTTGTTTTCGAAAGGAGTTGATTAGTATGAGAAAAGTTTTAATATCTGTTGCACTTATTTTTTTATTAGTTTCAAGTGTTTCATTTGCATCGCAAAATATTGCACTTGTTTATAATGTTATGCCAGACTTTCAAAACGGACAAGCTATTGATAGCACTCATACAAATAAAATCGGCTTCTCTCTTTTCGAAAGCGGCGAAACTTTATACTATAATGGAAAACAACTAGAAGTTAAAGAAAATCGTTTCTTTTTAGATACTAAAGGATTAAGTGGGGAAAACAAATTTGAAATCTCTAACGATATTGGTGAGAAAGTAAGTTATACATATTACTTTTCAAATGATGATGGATACTTGGAGAGTTACAAGATTGAAGAATTAAAGAATAAAGATTACAAAACCTATATTAAAACAATTAGAAATATTAGTGTTATCTACACTGAAAAAGATAAAAAATCAATAAGCAAAGTTGAAAAAATTATCTTAGCTTTAGATGAAAAATTTATTTCAAATGTAAAAGAAATAAAAATGATTCCTACAAATCATTCATCTGGTGCAGCAGGTATCACAAAATACGATAAGATTACTTTATATAATATTTCTAGTTACTCTACTTCTACTATCAAAAATATTGTAATTCACGAGATTGCACACACTTGGGCTTTTACACTTATGCAAAACAAAGTAATTGATTATTCTTATAGTGATTACAAACTAGCTGTTAATAAAGATACAAGATTTCCTAGCAAATATGCTAAAGAAAATGTTGAAGCTGGAAACTACAACGAAGACTTTGCAGAAAGCATTTCGTTCTATTTGATTAATGAAAAAACTTTCTCTAACAAATATCCGGCAAGGACAGAATATATTAAAGAAATTATAAAAAAATAAAGATGTTTTTATACTAAATTAAAGTTTATTAAAAGGACTGTCACACTTGCTTGACAGTCCTTTTTATATGATTTATTATAAGCACATTTCTTCTATAAAAGTTTGCAATTGTATGCAAACCTTTTTAATTTTGGCACATTATTTAAATCCAATTACATTTTTTAGCAAACTTCTTACCTTTCTTCATCATTTGATTTGTCATATCATAAATATCATCACTTGCAACGGTACCGATAACTCCACCAATTACAGCACCCAAAAGTACACCAGCAATTAAATTTTTCATTTTTCTTTTTCCTCCTTTTTTTCATTTTTATGTTCTTTAAATGTCGTTATAATTTCGTAAATTCCAACAGCTAGCAGGAAAAATCCAAAGTATCTTTTCAAATTTTCTGAAGCGATAAAAGTTGTTAAATAAGCACCTAGTCCAGAACCCATAACTGTAGCAAGAAATAGTTTTTTGCCAACTTCTTTATCTATGTTTTTATTTTTTATATGCACAAATATTGCAATAATAGCAGTCGGAATGAAGAATATTAAGTTTGTGGCTTGAGCTATATGCTGTGGCACAGCCATAAAACTTACTAAAACTAATATTAAAATACTTCCACCACCGCATTCCAAGCCCTGTAACAATTCCCGAAATTATACCAACTAAAATTAATTCCATACTTGTATCTTACCCCTGAATTATATTTTTTATAGATATTCCAATTAAAAAAATATCAAAAATTATCTCTAAATAAAACTTAGGTATTTTTCTCATAAGCTTTGCTCCAACAAATCCGCCTATAGTTCCACCGATTACTACTTTCACTATATTATTCCACTCAAAATAATTATAAGTCGCATAGAAAATTGATGCCACTAAGATTGCTGGAAAGACTGTTATTAGAGTTGTTCCTCTTGCTTTATATTCATCTAGTTTTAAAATTCTTGTAAGTGCAGGATGTATTAATAGTCCTCCACCTGCACCAAAAAATCCGCTAATAAAGCCGTCCGCAATAAACCAATTAAGTATGTCATAAATTTCACCTCTTAAACTTTTCATATAAATTGATTTATTCAAACTTTATTATCGGATTTTTTGTTTTTTTTATTCTTTTATTTTAGTTTTTCTTCTGTTTCATCTGGCACGTAATACTTAGTTCCAAGCATTTTATCTGGCAAATATTGTTGCTCTACTTCATGATTTGGAAAATCATGTGGATATTTATAGCCAACTCCGTATCCAAAGTCGCTCATTCCCTCTGCTGGAGCATTTCTTATATGCATTGGTATAGTTCCAGTATCTGTATTTTCGACATCATTTAAAGCTTTATTTATGCCAAGATATGCCGCATTTGATTTTGGACTTCTTGCCACATAAGTAGCTGCGTGTGCAAGAAGTAATCTTGCTTCTGGCATACCTATTTGATGTACTGCTTGCATTGCTGCATTTGCCACAACCAATGCGTTCGAATTTGCCATACCAACATCTTCGGAAGCACATATAACAATTCTTCTAGCTAAAAACATAGGATCTTCACCAGCATATAAAGCTCTAGCCAGATAAAATAGCACAGCATCAGCATCTCCGCCACGCATAGATTTTATAAAAGCACTAATATTATCGTAGTGACTATCTCCACTTTTATCAAACTGTGCTTTCTTTTTTTGTATACATTCTGCAGCAATTTCAGTAGTTATTTCTATCTCGCCATCAATATTCATATCTGTAGTAAGTGTCGCTATTTCTAAAGCATTCAAAGCAACTCTGACGTCTCCACCCGAAAGTTCTGCTATGTATTTTATTACATCGTCGTTTATTTTTATTGCATATTTTCCAAGTCCTTTTTCTTTATCTTGTATTGCATTTTTTAGTACTGTCTCAACGTTTTGAATTGTAAGTGGCTCTAACTTAAAAACAGTAGATCTCGAAATCAAAGCTTTGTTTACTGAAAAATATGGATTTTCTGTAGTTGCTCCTATTAAAATTACTGTTCCATCTTCTACATAAGGTAGTAATGCATCTTGCTGAAGTTTATTAAATCTATGTATCTCATCGATAAACAAAACCACTTTGCCAGATGGATTCATAAGTAAGTTTTTAGCATCTTCTACTGCAGACTTTATATCACTTACACCAGCAGCTACTGCATTTAATTTTTCAAATTTGTTTTTAGTAGAGTTAGCGATAACTCTTGCGAGTGAAGTCTTTCCACAACCGGGAGGTCCCCAAAGTATTATACTTGAAAGCCTATCTGCTTTTATTAATCTATATAACATTTTATCTTTAGATAAGATGTGCTCTTGTCCAACATATTCATCGATAGTAGTAGGACACATTCTATATGCTAGTGGTATATTCTTTTCCATATCGTTCCTTTCTTTTAACTATGCATTTACAGTCAAATGAATAATTAATTCTGTATATTATTTTTTAGCAAAATATGCTAATGCCTTTTTAATTATTTCTTCTACTTCCATATCCGTACTATCAAAAGAAGTAACAGCTCGAGTTGCATCTTTTACGGGATATCCTAAAACTTGAAGAGCACTAATAGCTTCATGAGCATTTCCTTCTTTTGCAATTACTTCTTGTATTTCATTATCTACCGATGCAATCGCTTCTTCTGTCTTTAATTTGTCCTTTAATTCAAGTATTATTCTTTGAGCTGATTTTGCCCCTATTCCTGGTAATTTTGTTAGTTCTTTAACATTATTCGTTATAACTGCTAATGCGAAATTTGACGGTGTTATATTCGCTAAAATCGTATTTGCAGATTTGGCTCCAACACCACTTACACTTATTAAAAGTTCAAACATCCTAAGCTCTTCTATCGTTGCAAAGCCATATAAACTTATTTCATCTTCCCTAACATGATAATGCGTATGAACTTTAACGGTATCTCCAATTTCTCCTAATTTATTAATTGTAGTCGATGGCATAAAAATTTTATAACCAACTCCCATTACATCGACAACAACATAGTCATTTCCTTTAATCTCTAAAGTGCCTTTTATATATGCAAACATCTTATTCTCCTTTTTATATTCAAATTTTTCTCACACATAAAATCTTAAAATAAACATTCGTTCTTGTCAAGCGAACAATAACAAATATTTGCATACTTTCACTATTTTGTTATAATACTTATTTAGGAGGTGTACTATGAAAATTGCTTTTTTTGAAATAACTGATTTTGAGAAACAAAAATTTATTGATGCTTTTGGAACTGATGAAACTGTATTTTTTGAAGATACAATACAAAATGTGGAAGTAGAAAAGTTTAAAGATGTCGAAACGTTATGCGTTTTCGTACATTCTGAACTTACAAAAGAACTACTTGAAAGCCTTCCAAATTTAAAATTAATCTGTACTCGTTCAACAGGAACAGATCATATCGATGCAGAATATTGTAAAGAAAAAAATATAGCAATTAAAAATGTACCATTTTATGGTGAGAATACAGTTGCCGAGCATACATTTGCTTTAATTCTTTCACTATCAAGAAAGATACACATGTCTTATGTTCGTTCAATTCAAGGAAGTTTTACAACAGACGGCTTACAAGGTTTTGATTTAAAAGATAAAACAATCGGTATCATAGGTGGTGGTAGAATTGGGCTACACGTTGCAAGGATTGCCAAAAGTTTTGGAATGCACGTGCGTGTATATGATATACATCAAGACACATTTTTAGCAGAGTTAATAAATTTTAAATATGTAAGCTTAGAAGAACTTTTAAAGACATCTGATATCGTTTCTTTACATGTACCACTTAACAAATATACAGAACATATAATAAACGAAGACTCGTTAAAATTATTTAAAAAAGGAGCTCTTCTTATAAACACGGCTCGTGGTGGACTAGTAGATACCGATGCACTTTTAAAAGCTTTAGACAATAAAACCTTATCTGGTGCAGGCTTAGACGTTATCGAAGGAGAAGAATTATTAGTCGAAGAAAACATCTTCAATTCTCCTATTGAAAAAGCAGCTAAACTAATTGTTGCAAGCAAGAAATTACTAGATAACGAAAACGTAGTTCTAACTCCACACAATGCTTTCAACAGTATCGAAGCTGTAAACAGGATAATTGACACAACTATAGACAATTTAAAATGAGAAAAAGGGACGGAGGAAAACGAGAAAAGGGGACGGAGAGAAAAAGGGACGGAGGAAAATTCTCACTTTTGAGAAAAGGGGACGGACCTTTTTTCATTTTTCTTCGTACTCAATTTACGATTGAAAGGTCCGTCCCCTTTTCTCAAAAGTGAGAATTTTCCTCCGTCCCTTTTTCTCATTCTTTGATTTTAGTAGGTTCAGCATATGTTTCACCAAAAGTTTCTACTGTCATTCTCTTTATTGTTGGTGCATTTTTTGGTGTAGACATTTCTGTCGTTTCATCCATATATTTATAATATAGCTCTTCTGTTGTAATCTGACCACCAGCAGCATTTATTGCATTCATAAGCTCTTCTGAATAATCACTCCTCTTAGTTTCTGTATTAACTATTTTATAAACAGTATCCATTCCTTCAATAACCTTACCAAAACCAGCGTATTTACCATCTAAGCTTAAATAAGAATTTTCATTTGTTACTATAAAAAACTGTGAACCGGCCGAATCAGGATCATTTGCTCTAGCCATAGAGATAACCCCTATTTCATGTTTCAAACTGTTTTCAAAACCATTTTCAGAGAACTCACCATATATCGAATAGCCAGGCCCACCTGTTCCATCTCCACTAGGGTCTCCGCCTTGTGCCATAAAATCAGGTATCAATCTATGGAATGTAAGTCCATCATAAAATTCGCTCTTAACTAACGATATAAAGTTTTCTACAGTAGTCGGTGCAATCTTAGGATATAACTCAATCTTTATAATCTCGCCACTCATCATTTCCATAGTTACAACTGGATTTTTCTTTACATTTGCGTATCTATTTTTGTCTTCATTTTTCACAATATCATCTCCACTATCATTTTCATTCTTAGATGGATTTAACCAATCTATTACATTATGTCTTGATTCTCCAGATATAGCATTTATATTACCTGGCTCATAAAAAACAAAATACCAAATAGCTAAAACCGTTAGTAAAAGTATTATCATAAGAGCAACTGTCACCTTAATTTGTTTTTCTTTTTTTCTTTTTTGCTCTTTGGCTGTTAATGTTATTTTACTCATCACACACTCTCCTCTTAAAAAAATTACATTTTGAGTTTATTTCATATAACATATCATGTCAATATTTTTAACTTAAAATTCACCATAAAAATAAACGTCCTTTTGGACGTCTATTCTTTATTTTCATTTCTATTAACTTCTTTTAATATCTCAAGTTGTGAAATCAAAAGTGCTTCCATCTTGGCTTTATACACATCAAATTGTTTTTTAGTCTCATCTAATTGAAGCCTTTTTTCTACAACTTGCTTATTAATATCATCAACTGATTTTAAAGCATTTAATTCAGCTTCTTTTATTATATTATCAGCCTCTGCTTTTGCATTTTGCTTAACACTCTCTGCTGTTCCTTGAGCGACAACAAGTGCATTTTGCAAAGTATCTTCGATTGACTTATAATGCTGAATTCCTTGATTTAGCATGTCAATTTTATCCTTATATTCGATATTCTCTTTATATAATTTCTCATAGTCCCTAAGTAGTTCATTCATAAAGTTTTGTACTTCGTCTACATTATATCCACTCATTATTTGTTTATTAAAAGTTTTGTTTTCAATGTCTAATGGAGTTAACATGCTACCTCCTCCTTAAAAATATTATCTACTACTTTATCCAAGATACAGATAATTTGTTTTTAATATCTTCTTTCATTACCTCATTTGTAATTTCATAGTTAAATGGTGCTACTAGGAAAATAGAATTTGATATCTTTTGAATGTTACCATCTAATCCATAAACGGCTCCACTAATGAAATCCACTATTCTTCTTGCAACGTCCTTATTAACATATTCTAAATTAACAATTATTGACTTTTTCTCTTTCAAATGTTCACAAATTTCTTCAGATTGTTCAAAAGTACTAGGTTGTGAGATAATGACCTTTACTTGTTGCATTCCTGGCATACCAACAACTTTGTTTTTCTTGTTGTTGTTTGTTGTCGTTAGGCTTGTACCTTTGTCATCTATATTATTGTTAGCAGTAGAATCGTAATCGTCGTAGTAATCATCATCACTTTCTACACCTAACATCCCCCATACTTTATTCATAAATTTATTTCCCATTGAAATACCCTCCTAAAACATTCTAGTTTATCTTTTGTACAGAACCATTTTATACCAAAACCCAAAAATATTTCAACCAAAATGCTATATTGTAATGTTAATTTAATGTTTTTGTAACATATCTGTAACATATCGACAAATGTCGTCATTATTCGTTTACTAAGACCTCAGTGTACATTTTTATTGTGACAAAATTTTTAATATCTTCCTCTGTAAATCCCATATCTAGGTATTCTTTATCAGTATAATTGTCTACAATAACATAGTCACCAAACTCTTTTACGATTTTAACATAAGCTGTCTCGTTATAACCAGCCTTCGGAATAGTAACACTGCTAAGTGTAGTAATATATTGTCCTGCTACATTTGTAACCTCTTTTTGAGAAATAACACTTTTATGCAATTTAAATCCAGTATAACTCCACCAAACCACATCAAGATTTATCTTTCTATATTTAGTAAGCTCTTCGTTATTTTCTTGAATTTTTAAAACAATCAGTCTGCCACCTGCTTCTTCTGAAATATACTCTATGCTTGCAGGAATAAGATTCTCTCCTGTGTTTTGAAACCTCAAGTATAGTTTATCATTTAGATTAGCATTTTTACTTTCAGGTGAATTCATAAAAATAGCTATGTATGACTCAAAATTATTTACCACCTTAACATTTTTATTGCTTACTGGAACCATTTGATTGCTATTAAGTCTATAGCTAGACAAATCCCCCCACGTCATCTTAGAGATATTGTCTTTAGTAAAATTATTTTCATATCCATCAACTCTATATGAGACAATTCCAGACCTAGGTGATATTAATTCCTTCTTACCATTATTTATTTGCTTCTCATAATCATTTCTTTCGTTAATTAATTCTTTAAGTTTCGAACCAACAGGACTTAACTCTCCAACGATTTGTGCCTTCTTTTTTATGCTTGTATTTACCTTTGATTTATTTTCTTTTATAGAATTAATATCATTATTATTTTTTATATTCTCATACAATTCTACTTGGATACTCGCATCCAAAGCCTTCACATCACTAGGATATATCGTTTGCTGTGTCTCCATAGCTTCTTCTATTTTTTTATCAAGTTCCTCTATCTTTTTCATCAAATCTTTTTCAGAACTTGAAACGAAATTTGCTATAACCCCACCCGCTCTAACCTTATTTAAATCTTCTGTAACTACCTGCATAACACCATCATAATTACTCAAATCTATAACTGTTTCATCTCTTATAATATATCCTGTAACTTCTTCATATTTTATAAGTTCGCCATTTTTTACAAGTGTCGTTTCTATTGGTTTATTAAAAAGGCGCACTATATTCACGGCAAGAAATATAAGCACAATTATGATAATTGATAGCAAAACAAATATCAAATTACTTCCCTTTTTCTTTTGCATTTACATACTCCTTTTAAACCTGTAATTCATTAATAATTACACAAGTCGCATTTTCATCTGGCTTAATCCATTTAATTCTTTTATCTCTTCTAAACCAAGTAAGTTGTCTTTTTGCATAATGTCTAGTTTCCAATTTTAATTTTTCAATCATTTCTTCATAAGAAATATTACCATTTAAAAATTCTATAACTTCCTTATATCCTAAACCTTGAACAGCTGTATTAGATATCTTAAACTTTTCTGTTACATTTCTTACTTCATCAATAAGACCTGCCTCAATCATTTTATCTACTCTTAAATCAATTCTATTATATAAAGTTTCACGATCCCATTCCATACCAAAAAGTCTATAGTCATATTTTACTTCTTTTCTCGATTCAATGTCTAGCTGGGTTTTTGTTTTCCCTGTAACTTTATATATTTCAAGTGCTCTTGCTACTCTTCTAATATTATTCGGATCAATTTTTTTTGCTGACTCACTATCAACTTTTTCAAGTTCTTTATAAATAGACATAGCTCCTTCACGATAGCCCTTTTCAATCAATTCGTTTCTGTATTCTTCATCGCCAGGAACATCTGCAAATTCAATACCATCCACTAAAGTATTTACATATAGTCCAGTTCCTCCAACTATGATAGGCACTTTACCTTTTTTCAAGATTTCCTCTATCGCACTTTCAGCCATACTTTTATATTTTGCAACATTAAAAGTTTCATCCGGCATAACCACATCTAACATATAATGCTTAATGCCTTGCATTTCGTCTAAAGTTGGCTTTGCTGTACCAATATCCATATATTTATATATTTGCATAGAATCTGCCGAGATTATTTCTCCATTTATTTTTTTAGCAAGTTCAATAGACACAGCTGTTTTTCCAGATGCTGTAGGTCCTACTATAACCACTACTTTTGGTTTCATAATTATCTTCTCCCAAATTTTTTCTCTATTTCTGTTTTTGTAATTCTTATTGCTGTTGGTCTTCCGTGAGGACATGTAAAAGGATTTTCTAAAAGAAGTAATTCATCTAGAAGTCCTCTTATTTCTCTCTCATCTAAGTACATGTTTGCTTTAACTGCAGCCTTGCAAGCAACAGTAGAAATAAATTTTTCTTCTATATCTTGTTTATTTGTTCTATTTGTTATATCAAGTCCATCTATAATATCTAAAAATAAATCCTTTGTATCCATCTCATAACAAATTACTGGAACACCATTAATCTTTATCGTATTCTCACCAAATTCTTCTATATCAAATCCAGATTGTTCAAACAATTTCAGATTATCATGAACTAGTCTCATATCTTTTTTTGGTAAATCTATTACATCTGGCAGAAGTAACATTTGAACCTCTTTGCCACCATCTTTATAAAAATTTTGTTTTACTTTTTCATACAAAACCCTTTCATGTGCAGCATGTTGATCCAAAATATATATGTCATCATCTAATTGCAAAAGTATGTATGTATTAAATGCCACTCCTAAAATTTGATATTCTGGCAACTCTACTTTTTCTATAAAGTCTTGTTCGTAAAACATTGGCACTTGCTTTTGCTCAGATGATTCTTTTTCGTTATATGCATCTACTATATCTTTAACTTTATTATTTGTAACTATTTCATTTTCTTCATCGTTAACATTATAATTGTTAGTTTGTTCCCTAACAGTTAGTTCACTAACCGTATCTTTGTCATCTAAATGTTCTTCACTTGCATCCGTATTTTCTTGTCTACCTTTAGTCATCATCTTTGAAATAAAAGTATCATCATTTTCTTTCTTTGTTACTTCTATATCCATAGTTCTTAGATTAGTATTTTCTTCTTTTTTCTCATTTGACTTACCGCCTCTAAAGATTTCAAACAAGCCTTTCTTCACTGGTGTCTCATTAGTTACTGCGTTTTCTCTAACGATTGGTTTTTCGTCTGCAGATTCGTCTTTTATCAAATCATTTCCTAAAAGTGCATTTCTAACTGCATGATAAACAGCTTTAAAAACTTTTCCCTCGTCAGTAAATCTAACTTCTAGCTTAGCAGGATGAACATTGACATCTACCATTTCTGGATTCATATTTACATTTACTATGCAAAAGCAAAACTTACCTTGTGGCACCAAAGTTCTATATGCCTCTTCTGTTGCGGCAGATAAAGTTTTATCTTTTATAAATCTACCATTAACATAGAAAAGTTGATTACTTCTGTTTGACCTTGCTATCTCTGGTTTTCCAGCAACACCAGTAACCTCTATTCCCTCATATTCAAAATTTAAATCAACAATATTTTGCGAAACATCTTTTCCAAAAATATTAAACACAACAGTTTTCATATCCCCGTTTCCACTTGTCTGCAAAATTTGTTTTTTGTTACTAATTAGTCTAAAAGATATTCCTGGATTTATAAGTGAGATTCTTTCAAGAGCTGTTTCAATATATCCTCCTTCAGTAAAATCTTTCTTTAAAAATTTATATCTAACAGGAGTGTTAAAAAACAATTCTCTAACTGTTATTGTCGTACCGTTTGGAGCTCCACACTCCTCTTTTAAAACTATGTCTCCTCCCTCTACAATAATTCTCGTTCCCATCTCTGCATCTTTTGTTTTTGTAACAAGTTCTACTTTTGCAATAGCTGCTATACTTGCTAAAGCCTCACCTCTAAACCCCATAGTAGAAACTTTTATAAGATCTTTGGCACTTCGAATTTTACTCGTAGCATGTCGTTCAAAAGCTATCTCTACATCATCTGCTGCTATACCTTTGCCATTGTCTGTTATTCTTATAAGCGATATTCCACCATTTTCTATTTCAACATTTATAGACGTTGCGCCAGCATCAATAGAATTCTCAACAAGTTCTTTTACTACATTTGCCGGTCTTTCTATAACTTCGCCTGCTGCAATCTGATTAATCGTTAAATCGTCTAATAAAACAATGCTACCCATAAAATTCTCCTCCTTTAATTACAATTTACTTTTCATTTTTACTAAAATATTTAAAGCATCAATAGGTGTCAATTCATTAACATCTATCTTTTGAAGTTCGTTTTCTATTTCGCCAAGTTTGTAATTATAAAAATCTACTTGAGAAACATTTTTTATATTTTTATTTTCTCTAACTTGTGAAATTGCATAACTTCCTTCTTTTAATCCATTTAAAATTTCATTTGCTCTTTTGATTATTACATTTGGAATTCCAGCAAGTTTTGCCACGTATATACCGTAGCTTTCGTCTGCTCCGCCACGTATAATCTTACGAAGGAAAATTACATCTTCACCTTTTTCCTTAACAGCTATACAATAATTTTTCACTCCGTCTAACTTATCTTCAAGCTCTGTTAGCTCATGATAATGTGTCGCAAACAAAGTTCTTGCACCTATTTTTTCTGTTTTAGAAATATATTCTACAACAGCCCAAGCAATAGATAGTCCATCAAAAGTTGAAGTACCTCTTCCTATTTCATCTAAAATTAATAAACTTCTTGGAGTTGCATTTAAAACTATATTTGCAACTTCGTTCATCTCAACCATAAATGTTGATTGACCTGTAGATAAATCATCTGAAGCACCAACTCTGGTAAATATTCTATCCACAATGCCAATCTTCGCACTACTAGCAGGAACGAAACTGCCTATTTGAGCCATCAAAACAATTTGTGCTACTTGTCTCATGTATGTAGACTTACCAGCCATATTAGGTCCCGTAATGATATTTATTCTATCTTCAGTAGTATTTAAAAAAGTATCATTAGGAACAAAACTTCCAGAATCAATCAATCTTTCTACTACAGGATGTCTGCCATCTTTTATTATAATATCATTTGATTCATCTACTTCCGGCATAACATATGAATTCAAATCTGCAACTTCTGCAAAAGAACAAAGTGTATCAATAGTAGCAACAGCATTACTACTCATTTGCAAACGTTCTATTTGTGTAGCAATTTTCTCTCTTATCTTTGTAAAAATCTCGTATTCTAAATTAACAACTTTATCTTGAGCGCCAAGTATTGTACTTTCTATTTCTTTAAGCTCATCAGTTATATAACGCTCTCCTGTACTCAAAGTTTGTTTTCTAATAAATCTATCTGGCACCATATTTACAAAAGATTTAGAAACTTCTAAATAATATCCAAATACTTTGTTATATCCAACTTTTAAATTCTTAATTCCCGTAGCTTCTCTTTCTTTACTCTCTATAGCAATAACCCAATTCTTACCTTCAGTCGAAGCCGTGCGAAGTTTATGAACTTCTTCGTCGTAAGTAGATTTAATTATTCCTCCCTCTTTAACAGAAACAGGTGGATCATCTACTATAGCATCTTCAATAAGTTTTGCTACATCTTCTAAAACATCTAATTCGTCATAAAGTTCTTTTAATAAATCCGATGCTCTATCTTTCATTAACTCTTTTAACGCAGGTAATTGCATAAGTGATGTTTTTAAAGAAATCATATCTCTCGCATTTACACTTCCATAAGCTATCTTACCAGTTAGTCTTTCTATATCATAAACTTTTTTTAATGTTTCTGATATGTCACTTCTTAATATAACGTCTTCTTTTAATTCTTTTACAGCTTGCAAACGTTTACGAATATCTCCAATATCCATCAAAGGCTTTTCTATCCAACGTCTTAAGTTTCTTCCACCCATTGAAGTAGAAGTTTTATCTAATACCCAAAGTAAGCTTCCTTTTTTATTTTTATCTCTAAGTGTTTCTGTAAGTTCTAAATTTTTTCTAGCTATGTTGTCTAAAGTCATGTAGTTTGAAGCATTATAAACGTTAATTTTGTTTATATGCTTTAACTCTATTTTTTGAGTTTCTTTTATATAATTAAAAAGTAATCTAGTCGCATTTTCTGCATAAGGTATTTTAGCTAATTTTGCCATTCCTTCAAGCTCTGGTACTTCATCTTCTTCATCTCGATTAGTTATGTATGTTTTAAATTTTTTTGAAATACTATCGACTTCAAATTTATCATTAAACATTTCTGAGTTTACAACTATTTCTGCTGGTTCAAATCTGCCAAGTTCATTTAAAACTTTTGGAAAATTATTTTTGTCTGCAAATTCTGTTGTATAAAACTCGCCTGTTGAAACGTCTGAGTAAGCAATTCCAAAATTAGCTCCACTTCTAAAAATACTAGCTAGATAATTATTTTTCTTTTCATCTAAAATGTTTGATTCTATAACTGTACCTGGTGTTATAACTCTTATAACATCTCTTTTTACTATTCCTTTAGCAAGCGCTGGATCTTCTAGTTGCTCACCTATTGCAACTTTATATCCCTTTTCTATTAGCTTTGCAACGTAGTTTTGAACTGCGTGATAAGGAACACCGCACATTGGTGCTCTTTCTTTTAAACCACAATCTTTTCCTGTTAAGGTTATTTCAAGTTCACGTGATGCTGTTATTGCATCATCAAAAAATAACTCGTAAAAATCTCCTAATCTATATAATAATAAACAGTCTTTATATTGATTTTTTACTTCCATATATTGCTTCATCATAGGTGTCAATTCTTCCACAAATACCACTCCTTACATACAGAAAATTTTATCATTTTCCTTAGGGAAATGCAAGAAAAAACGGTGTTTTTGAAATATGTGTTTAATAAAATGCGTTCAGACTTTAATATGATAATAGGATGGGGGATGATAATACTTTTAGGAGCGATTTTTTGTCAAGGTGGAGATGACGTTAGTCATACTACCTTGACAAAACCTAGCGGATAAAAGTTTTATCATCCCCCATCCTATTATCATATTAAAGTCTGAACGCATTTTATTAAAAGAGACGAAGGAAAATTCTCGAAAGTAAGAATTTTTCTCCGTCCAAATTTTCGCTGTTCTCTATTTTTTACTGTTCTACTTTTTCATAGGTTATTAAGTCCGACTGAAAAAATAATTTTATATTTATTTACTCTTAGAACGTGTATTATTCGAAACGATTTCATTGCAATTTAACTGACCTGTGATTTCTGTATTTTTTATAGTGTACATTGCTTTTGATGTAGGTTTTATGTTCCAGTCTGATTTAAATGTTTTTAAGATAGATGTTGCAAATTCTTCTGGTTTTTTAATTGTATTATTTATGTCTATATTTATGTCTTGTCCTTTTATTTCTACTAAAGCATCTGCATCTTCCATCGCTATATGTCCAATTGAATATCCTACTTTTCCATCTTTGGTTTTCTTGACATTGATAGCTTGGCTACCTGTGGCATAAAGCACTTTGTTATCAAATGTTGCATAGGTACCTCTTCCCTCACCGCCATAGCTTCCTGTTTTATCTGGATAGTTTAATATTTTAGATTTTATTTTATGTGTTCTATTGCTTTTGAATGTAATCTCATCGTTTTGTTCGATTCTAGCCTTTGGCTCATCGTTTTTATATAAAATTACATCTCGCTCTATTTCTGTAGGACCACAATATTCTCTAAACTCTGTAAATTCTGGCTTTATTTTTTCGTCTTTTATGTATCTGATTTCTTTTTCTTTTGTTTCTATATAATTTCCAAAACTTTTTAATTCTTCGGGAAGTTCATAGTCTCTTCTTTGTTTGTCTATTGTATATATTGTCTTTGTTTCAAGCATTTCTTTTTTTATCTTATCTGGTGCAAAAGGACTTAATGTTATTCCACCCATATTGAAACGTTTATTAATTTCTTCTTCTGAAAGGTATCTTTCAATTGTTTTTCTTAAATATGACTTATTACCTTCAAAGAATATTATCTCTGTCATTTTTGGTTCTTTTTCTTTATTGTTGTAATCTTCTTCGCTAGGATAGTACATACGAGTGTGTTCTATTAGCTCTCCACTTGCATTTTTTCTTTTTATAGTTACTTCAACAGACGCAATAACTTCCCATCTAGTTGGCACACTTATTTTCTTTACAATTGTTTCTAAAACATCAGTTGTATCTAATTCTTTTGCCGTTACTTCTTCTGTTATAAGGCATCCCATGTGGTCCATATAACTTATACAATTTCCTTTTATTCTAGGATTTGATTTAGTTCCATATTTTATAGCAGCATATTTATCTTTAAAAAACCTAACAAATCGCGAACCTTCATAAACTATTACACTTTCAGATGGTCTCATGGCTCTATCATATTCTCCAGTTGGTACGAACGAAATATCCAAAGCAATTCCCCCTAATCACCTTTAAACTCTAATTTTATTGTATCGTTTTGAGACATTTTAGTCAATAAAAAGAAAGATTTTAGGTTATAAAAATACACCTTAAATGTTAGAATTATATCTAATACTTTAAGGTGTATTTTCTATAGTTATATTTTTTATTCTTCTGTTTTAATTGTTTCTGGCTCTACTAAAGGCTCTTCATTTCTACCTGAAAGCTCTTCGTAGAAAAGAATTTTTGTAACAAGCATATATGGCATAAGCCAAAGTAATATTAAACCCAAAGTGATTCCAACAAGGAAAAACCAACCTATAAAAGAAAGATCTAATACAAATGCTTTCCATCTGTTTCCAATAAGGTAACTACCAGATGTATTAACAATATCCATTGATTTTCTTGAAGAATCATATGCTAATTCATTCATCGAATACATATACTTCCATGTAATTGGGATAGCCCAAATACCTGATACCATAGCTGCTACCCAACCTATTATTAAACATATAGACGAAGAAGATTCAATTTGTGATGAAGCCATAGATGAAAATACACCTATAGTCATTAAAATATACCCTACTATTCCTAAAAGTAAAGGTCCCCACATTTTAAGTGCTGTACATATTGAAACACCCCAAACCTTACCAAAATCTTTAAATCCCTTTGTAAAGAAATCAAAAGCACCTACTTCTTCACCATTTTTTAAATCAATCAATGCTTTTAATAATCCATACGTTAATACAGGCATGCAGATAATGTTTACAACAGGACCAACAAATGGTATAAATGCAAATAGAAATGGCATTAAATAATATAAAAAAGTCATTAATGCTCCTTTTCCTTTTTTACCATCTAACAAATTTTTTGCTTTTTGCTTTAATTCTGCTCTTGAGCTCATAAGAAAACCCCCTTTATATTTTTACCACTACAATTAGTCTAGCATATAAAAAATGCCATTACAACATTTTTCGACAGTTTATTTTGAAAAAAATTACAAGCATCAGCTTGGTTTAATGTGTAATCTATCAATTAATAATCGCTTTTTATATAATTTTAAATCTTTTATAATAACAAAAAATAGGATTCGAATCAAAAGATTCAAATCCTATTTTTATAAGCAATTATAAACTATTGAAGTTCAACTGTTGCTCCAGCTTCTGTTAAAGCTGCTTTTAATTTTTCAGCATCTTCTTTAGAAGCATTTTCTTTAACTGTCTTAGGAGCTCCATCAACTAAATCTTTAGCTTCTTTTAATCCTA
>OIEN01000130.1_pt1 | contig 56904 bp, 49 predicted proteins | sample 1581741 | NCBI WGS metagenome assembly OIEN01 (sample SAMN01760944, study PRJEB22395) | human gut metagenome | reverse complement strand
GGCAGGAAGTCCACCTGCAAATTCTGTATGGAAGTCGTAAACTCCAATATAGCTGCGAGAGGGTCCATGGAAGTATCGTTGGCCATCGTCTGTTCATCCATACGGATAGGATTGGCCACCTCTTCCACTTTATAAGCCATCAGGAAGTCCGGCTTCGTAGTCTGCACGATTTCCGTTTTATACACACTTCCTCTCCGGCTGATTTCCAGTTTCGGCGTACGGGTACTACCCGGATGAATGGAAACTATATATTCATAATATCCATCCGGACGTTCGCCATTCGGAGTCACCTTAAATTTCCCGGGTTCCACATTCGTTAAAGTAACCACCAAATCCCTGTGCTTCGACAAGAGCAGGATTCCTCCTCCGCCCCCAAGATCCTCAAAACGGTCTTCCGGAGTATAACGGCCTTTCGAGATGTATTGCTCCTGCGCTCCCAGAGGCAGCAGAATGACCATCATCCACAAAAACAAAAATAATTTTTTCATTGCATCCATACAATTCCGTGATTAGACCTTCTGATTACAAGTCAAATGCCCCCAATGTAGAGATGTCGTCATCCGGCTGCTGGCGTACACCGCCCACCCATTCAGGTTGCCAGGTACGTACATGGATAATCGGATCTCTGCCATCTTCAGGAAACTCCCACAACAGGAACAGATAGCCCTCATCACTGTAATTGCTGGAATTCCATTCCTGACGCAAACGCACGCCATATTTCGTTTTGTCCACCGTAGAGCGTGTGATACCGGCACATCCGCCTTCTTCTCCATGCTCGCCAATTTCACTGAACTTCACATCAATCCACTTGTTACGTCTGAAAGCACGCTTCAGATTCCGGAGATATTGCTGCTTGGTCTGCTTGGTGTATTCCACCTTCTGCTTCAAGCCTCCCATATCGCTATTGCTGCGGGTAGTCACCACCTTTCCTGTGATAATCAAGGCATCGTCACTGAAGATTTTTTCAATGTAATTCGAGTCACGCTGGTTATAAGCCGTACGGAAACGTTCGATATACTGCATGATAATCATCTGCTTTTCCTTTTCCACCACACTTCCGCAGCGTTCCATGCTCTCGGCAGTATGCGCATCCAAGGCCAGACGGAAATCAGTGATATTTCCCTTATTGTCAAATTCCACTACAGCCTCCTGATAAGCTCCGACCCCAAAGTCCTCACCTTCCGGAGTAATAATCAAAGGAATATGACTCACCATCATGGTTCCATTCTTGAATATCCAGCAACGTTCCACCACTTCTTCATCATCACAATAAAACGGAGTCACGGCCCACAACCTGAGCAACGATTTCAGTGAGAAATCATCCATTGAAAAATTCTTCGTCGTCAGGATGGATTTCGCCTGTTGCGCACGATTGATTTCTGTCAAAATCACACCCAGATTATGCTCAGCCCGACTTAAAGCAAGCGGACGGTCCACCCCTTCATCAATGGTCAATGTGACAGTAACCGCCTTCATCTGACCTGCGCCCCACACCCACATGGAAACAAGCGCTATAAACACACATATAAATCTTCTTCTCATATCCATAAATTATTGTTCCTATTACAATTCAAGTCCAATGGCTCCACAACCACTGTAATTCTTTACCCCGTCTGCCTGACCGGTTTTCACATTCCGGCGATCAGGTCCCGGCGTCAACACAGCCACCACTTTTCCTTCACGGTTATAAATCACCAGGTAACATTTATCCGGGTTGACAAGTGAGGCATAGCGCGCATAGTCCTTAATCCGGCCATCCGCTTTCATCTGCTTCACCTTATCCGCCATATCCCCGTATTTCGTGCATGCCGCAATTTGGTGGATGACTTCCGGCAGTTGCAGTTTTTCTGCTGCTGCCTCTTTCACCGTGCCTTCTGCCACTTCCACGACCGGTTCCTTCACCTCTTTCTTTACCGGTTCTACCACAGACTTTGCCCCCGGAGTAAGAGACGTATTCGCTATCACTACCCCGTTCTCCGTAGGAAGAATGTCACTTTTCTTCACATAAATAAACGAACGGTACATGTTGTTTCCGCGAGGCATCGACAACATGGTCCACAGCTCTTTTCGGTTGTTTACAATCAGGTTCGTACTTTTCTTCAATCTCCTTCGTGTCGCCACCCACTCATTCACCTCCTCATACAACTTGCTTTCAGCATAGCTGCGTGCATCGGCCTCTGTAGGAGCAGTCGACTCTGCATAGATGTACTGATTATCCTTTTTTATCTTATTGATCTGCTTCTTCACGTCGTCCACATTGTCCGCCCACAAAGATAAAAGAGGCAGACAAGCCAGTAAAAAAGTGAATAAAAATCTCATGTTCACGGTCAATTCTGTTTTATGTCATTAATAAAAAATTTCTCTGTTATATTCTGCAAAGGAGTATACACATAAATCCTTCCTTTTATTTTCTCTTGCGTTCCTCTCAAAATGCCAAAAGGGAACTCCAGACTGATGGTATGGCTATAGGCCATCTTCATGTTTACGGCAAAAAGGGTAACAGAAAGCAAGTCTGAAGTGCGGTTCTTTATCCCTAAGAAAAGCATGCAGTTTTCCATCCGGCAATAAGCCAGCAACTGTTGCAAGGATATTTCCATCTCCGATTTCAAGTAGCCATACTTGTCAACGGTGAGCTGCAACGGAATTTCCCTGTCAAAATACCCTGTCAACAAGATGTTATTCACCGTCTGCACAGGTCTCAGTGTGTCTGCCAACAGAAGAGTATCCTGCGGCGTCGCATACAAATAAAGGTCGGAACGTATCTGGTCGCTCAGGAAACATCCCTTGCTGACAATCAAGATACCATCCGCACGCGACCGGTTTCCATCTTCCCAGGAAACAGGCAATGCAGCACCCGGCAATTCAGCCTTCATCCGTTTCACGTCCCGCTCAAAAATCTGTTCCAGTTCTACCGCATCGGCCCCCATGAAAAGTTGATAGTCCGCAGGAACAATCAGGCAAACCTGCTGGTTGCCTTCCTCCCATTCCACGATGTAACGCCGGCGCTCCACCTCATTAATGACACAGTTCGTTTGCGGTGTCCGGTTGCGCAACATAGACAAATTCCCCTTTACAAACGTGACAGGTTTCCGGGCAGTCTCCTCAGCCTTGTCCACTCCTTTACGAGGCACATCCAGTTCCAGTGCATAACGCTCCAGAAAATCAAGCAGCGGACGAGCTGCATACGCAGCCGCCCACTGACTGTCAAATAGCTTATATCCGATGTGTGACACATCTCCATACATATTGGTCCGCACCCGCAAAGGCTTACCCGAAAAATGCCAGGTAGAATCATTGTCCACATTCTCCCCCATACTATCAGGCAACTCCAGTTGCAGGGATTTTGAGAGAGTTTCCAGGCAACGAGTATGAAACAGCGGAGCCGCATTCATTCTAAAGACAAATGCTGCCGCCGCTATCATCATCCATGCGATGTGGAAACGTCGTTTCATGGTTTCACAGCCGTTTCATTACCATCATGTTTCCAGTAACCGAGACCACTGATTTTTCCATCGCGGAACTCGCCTTCAAAGGTATCACCCGGACTTGCCACGAAATCTTTCGAAGACACAATCTTCCGGCTGGTCTTATACGTCAGTTTGCCATATCCGTGCGGTTTGCCATTCTTCAAGTCGCCGGTATAAGTCGCATAACCCAGATCGACAGTTCCCCGACCGTTGATTAACACTGGTGTCGGGTCTTTCTTCTTGGGCTCTTCTGTCGCTTCTTCTACCGGAGGCACATCCAATTCCGATGAGTCAATCTGCACCGTGTCCTCAGCCGGCACTTTCTCCTTCTGTACATCGACAGCGGTGGAGTCAACTACTGGAACATTGACTTTGTCTTTAGGGTTATTTCCCATGAAATAATAGCCCCCACCAGCCAAAGCTGCCACGACCACAATGCCTCCAATAATCATCCACGGTTTTTTATCGCCGCCGTCCTCGCCTTTAACCTTTTTTTTCCTCCCACCTTCAGCTTCCTGCAAGGGTTGATGACACAACGGACACTCAAACTCACCTCCCGGTTCAACTTCTATCGTTTTCTTGTAGTTATCACAATCAATGTTTCTGCAAATACCAATTTTCTTTGCCATAATATTTCCTTTTTTAGTCTATTTTCAAATCATTGTCACACAATTTCTCTGCAGCCCTGTTGAATGCCACAAATTCCACATTATTCTCATTTCCGCCTACCAGTGGCAACAACACATTGTCAAGTGTCTCTCCCATCTTCAGCATCAGCTGGTTCTTCTTTTCAATGTGCTTGTAGTTGGTATCCAGTTCAGCCTGTACAGCCTTTTTCAGAGCATCCGCATCCATCGCGCGAGTCATTTTGCACAACTCGTTCAAGGTTTCTATCATGTCATTGCCCACCGGAATCCAACGGCTCACACGTCCCATCCGGTTCTTCTCACCGGCAAAAGCCAAAGTCTTTTCCCCGGTCTCCACGTCCTCACGTTCCACCAGAATACCCTCAAGCGTATAAGCCAGCAAGATTACCGGGCGTAAACGTTTCTTCAGGTCGCCGGCATCCAGTGCAAACAGTTCAGGCAACGGTTTGGAGAACGATTCCGTGTGAACAACCATGCGGTTCACCTCGTTGCGCACCAGCACATCATATTTCTCTTTCAGCACCCGCACATTGTCTACATACCGCAACGGGAATCCGCTGTGTGCCGTCACCACCACAATCTGGTTGCTCTTAAAGTTGACCGACACATCGTTGTCCTTGTTGAACGGGATTTTTCCACTCTCGCCGAAATCCTTGATAAATTCATTGCGGAATGCGTCATCGTCTTCATACAACGGCAACGAAAGCTGAATCATCTTCTGATGGTTAGCCGCTGTTTCAGGGCTTCCTTTTCCCTCTTCCGAGCCATTGAACGGCAAGAAACTCTGCGCCGCATTGTAGATTTCCTTCACAAAACGCTTGCGTTTGTCCGGCGTACTGCAATCCGTATTCCGCAGCTTGTCCAGGATGTTGACATTCACCAGACGCTGGTTGGCATTTTTCATTGAATATTCATCCATTTCCTTCCGTGCGCTTTCAATGCAAATCTTCAGCGTAATCTCCTGCAAGGCACTGACATTGATTTTCTTGCTCAGGCTGGCAAATCCCACATTGGTCGTTCCCATTGATTCTACGATGCTGGCCCGCAGGCTGCTGGCATACGCCTTCTGGTTGGCCTGGTTCTTCAGGAATCCATGCACGGTGTCACGCACCAGTTTCGGGTCGTATTCCTTGACCACCTCACTGTTCATGCTGCCCCCTTCCAGGTCGCTCAACTTACATTTCTCTTCCGCCTGCTTCTTCATGTTGTCGGCAAAATCGGTCAGCACCTTCATGAAAGGTTCCACGCTGTTGTTGTTCAGCAACGTCAGCATGTTGATGATTTCCGACATCAGCTTCACCGCATAACTGTAGGCAGCCACAGTGGTAGCCACGGTGAGCTGTTCCCGCTTGGCATCGGCAAAACGGCCAAAAGTCTTTACCGAGGCATTCGTAATGGCATCCCTCAGCCAGCCGATGTTGTTCCAGTCATTGCGGATTTGCTCCAACTGACTGGCCAGGTCCTCGTTCAAATAAGTAGTACGTTTGGTAATCTTGTTCTTGAAACCTTCCACCCGTTCGGTACACTTGTCAATCAGCACAGAAATGTACTTGTGTACTTCAATGATAGACATTTCGCCGTTCTTCCACTTGGCAAACAAATTATTCTCGATGCGGCGGCAGATTTCCTCGGCGAATCCAGGAATCTGGCTTTCATAATCGAAGTAGAACTTCTTCACGCCACAGCCCCGATACATAGAGTCGAAGAACTTCTCACAGAGCTGGTTAAACTCTTCATACCATTCCTTCTTCTGGCATTCAGCCTGCACATCCTGCTTGTAACGGTCCACATAGAATTCCCATCCCTGCACAATCGGCTTCCAGTTAGTCACATGCTTCTCGATGGAAGGCAACGGTTTGCTCAGCATCAGGTAGTCATCCGTCAGCAGGTTGGCCTCTTTCTCTGCCTCCTTGTCCACGTCGTGCACAAACGACTTGCCCACCATATCTTCCGTACACTCGATGTAACCGCGGGCCTCGTCCCACAAGCCATACAACATCTGCATGGAAGCCTGACGTGCAAAGTTATACGCACCATATTCCACCACTTCCGTTTCCGGATACTCGATACGTTTCACACCAAACGTCATGAATTTGCGGCTGCGGACCGGTTCACCCGTCTCATTGTTTTCCGGCAACAGTCCGTTGTTCTCATTGCTTTCCAGACGAGCCATCTTCCCACTGTTCTGCATGGAAGATGCCACAATCTTCTGGAACAGGAAGTCCCCCACAATGCCAGGAAGCACTTTTTGCAGGTTCACCTCTTTTCCCGCTTCATTCACGTTCGTATAAAGATAAGCCATGTCGAACGCATCCTGCCCCTTCAGCAGGCGGCGCACATTGCCATATTCATCCGTATTTCCTTTCACATCCGTAGGATAATATCTTCCCACCGACATGGCATTCAGTTCCAGCAATGCCGCATACCCATTGGGCTGATAATAACGGTTGCTGTCTTCTCCCCCCGGAATCTGGATAATTTTTTCCGGCACATACAGATAAAGCTGTATCTTGAACTTCGAACGGTCGTCGCCCGTACGCTGGAATTCATTCCGGATTTGTGCCACGGCATCCACGATGGAACCAGAACCTGTTCCACCACCCAGGCCCGCACAAATATGGAACGTCACATCGTCCACATCCTCCTTTTCCTTCAAGGCACGCACACGGGCATGCACCTGTCCTACAAATGTATTCTGTGGCAAACCACACATGTTGTTCGCTATCAGCATGCGTCCGAAACGACGGCGTTGTCCCCCGATACCCTCACTGATAATCGCACCGATACCCTCTTTCAGCATCGCTTCATCCTTCCGGTTGATAAACGCATTGATACCCGGATACTGATCCAGATTGCTTAATACCGCCGAACCAATCCCGTTAATGGATAAGCGCTGCGACGGAGAGAGCTGTACGGATACGCCCAACGTCTGCCAGTCTTCTTCATTATTCAAATCCGCCAGACTGGAATCCACATAAAGATATTCTATATTCGCACTTCCTTTCGGGTCATTTGAACGAAACTCTTCATAAATACGTTTACGCAGAGCCCGCAAGACAGAGCCTCCTGTTCCGCCCAGTCCGATAACTAAATGATTTGCCATAAATAATTGAGTTTTAGTTTATATATTAATCATCATAACGTCTTCTCCTGCTGCTGCCTGTAGCCATACTCCGTGTGCTGGAATAACGTCTGCGGGAAACACGCTCCATCGACTTGATTACGATTACCACTCCACAGACAATGAAGAGTAGGCTCCAGCCCACACGGCGGAGGATAAAGTAATTCATGAACGAACGGAGTTCCTCGGCCATAGCCTGTGCGATAGTAACGGAGGTATGTCCCGTGAAATCGGCACCTCCCACAAAATATCCCACCAGCGGCCATTCCTCCGTAATCTGTTCCAGCACATGCTGACTGTCCTCCTGATTGAAAGGAATGTCAGAAGGCACCTCCGCTACCCAGCTGTTGATTGCACCTTCCACATCCTCGCTATAAGATTTGATGGTCACAGCCCCGCAGAGTAAGATAGACTGAAAAGAAAGGAAAAGAAACAAGATTCCTCCCACAATGTAACTTACAGGCGTAAAGGTACTGTTCCGATACCAGGATTGTATCAGTACAAACAGCAGAATGACTCCTACCACAGTCAATAAAATACCTAAAAACAGGTTACCTATCGAATAGGCAACAATTTGAAATAAAGCCCCCATGTCTTTACTAGTTTATCGTTTTCAATAGTAATAGTAATACCGTTTTTCAGTAGTAATACTTCTTTCAATAGTAATAGCTAATCGCAATCATTGCAAATATATAATTTTTTTTACAAAACCTACTGGATTCGTTAATAAATCAAAGGGAACAACGTTTTTTTTCGAATCTGCAAGCTGAACACCAGTCTGCCCATGCCATCCTATACGCATAAAAAAAGTGGCACCCAATCAAATTGAGTACCACTTCCTGTGTTTTATTACCCTTCTAAGGAATTATTCAGCACGTGTAATTACCGCACGGCTCAGACGAGGATCGTCGTAGAACATGTTGTCTACACCACCCTTGTAGTCCACACGCAACTGAGAAGCAGATACGCCGAACTCGTTAACCAAGCAGTCGTAAACGGCTTCCGCACGTTTCTTGCTCAGGCGTTCGTTCAGCTTCTTGCTGCCGGTGCCTGCATCCGCATAACCCGTAATCGTGTAAACGGCCTTGCTGTCGGCTGCCTTGATGGCTTCTGCAAGCAAGCCCAGGTTCGCACGCGCTTCGTTTGACAGTTTAGACTTGCCGATACGGAAGATAACCAGGTTCGAAGCAACCGTCTTCGTCACTTCCTGAGGTTTCTGGTTGCTGGCGTCGATGGCATTGCGCAGACGTTCGTTCTCCGCATTTGCACGGTTCAGCTGGTCGCGCAGAGAGTTGATTTCGCCCACATTCGTGCGAACCACTGTCTTGCTCTTGTCCCAGCCGCGACGTTTGAACTTGTAGGTCAGACCTACTGTAGCAGCAAACATACCTTCACTGCCGCGGCCACCCATTTCACCGTCAAACTGTTCACCCGTGATGGTTCCTCTCAAATCCAGGTTCAGGTCCAAAGCCGAACTCAAGCGGAAAGAGTTCATGATACCCAGGTGCGCCATCACTTCCGAATTCTTCGGACTGCTGGTCACTCTGCCCAAGCCCAGACCGAAGTAAGGACTACAGTTATACACACGCGTTTCCTTGTAGCCGTAAAGGATGTTCGACAGGTTGAACAATACGTCTGCATGGAAGTTGAAGAACTTGAACTTCTGTTCGTTCAGCCAGTAACCGTTCCATGGCTTACCGCTGATAGGTCCACCGCTCTGATACGTACCGTCCTGAGTGGCACCCTTCAGAGAAAGGCCCGTGTACATCAAGCGTACGCCGATGCCCGGAGTAAACCATTTTCCTACTGCGATATCCAAGGCCGGAGAGATACGTTCACCGAACTTGCGCTGTTTGTCATGGTCACCGAAGTAAACCTGACCGCCTACTCCCGCACTGATAAACCAGTTGTCCCAGAAGCCGTTGGTCTCCACTTTGTATTTGTCGTTGCTGTATTCCACTGTTTCTGTGAAATCACCATTCTGTGTGGTCTGCTCCGTCTGCGCGAATGCAGGACCTGCAGCTGCCAAAGCCAAAACTGCAAAGATTGTCTTTTTCATCATATTATAGATATTAATTAATAGTTAAATCATTCGGCATTATTATTCACAACTTTCCAATGAAATTTACATTCATCCAGTATCCTATATAAAAGTTATGTTTTCATTATTAAATGTAACTCTACCGGATGATTTTACCAAAATCTAAGGCGATAAAATATCAAAATCTTAATTTAATAAGAATTAAACCAATCGTTATACAACTATTTTATCAGCCTATATTTTCCTTGTTTGGAATTCTCACGGCATTTAAGCCGTAGAAAATTCCAAACAAAAATTAATTATCCCAGCCTATAGTATTTCCACCATTATTGTAGCCGGCATTATACGTTCTTCCTTCTGTAGTCACTTTCTTACGCAAAGCGAACTTGAAGTTGTTATCAATGATGGTCTGCAAAATCAAATCCGACTGGAACTTTTTACCCGTCTCACCTCTATTGGCAAAATTCATAAAGATAAGACCCATACCGGCATTTTCTTCACGCTGCAGTAATGTGTTCAGACACAACTGATTAAGTTCTGCCGCTATATATTCTCTACCATTGGAATATTGAATGCCATCACTGTAATTACCACTATTATGAGATGTCTTTCCATAATAGGCATCAACCTTCTCACCACCGATATCATTCATTAACCATGTATCATGATTCCCCTTATTATACAAATCAATTCCCATACTGAACTGTTTTGTTATAGCATCAACCTTTGACTGGTAAGTCGCTTCGGCATTATCACCAGTACTACTTGTATAGGTCACCTCCTGATAATACCATCTGAGTTTTGAATTACCGGCACTGTTCTCTTTGTAAGCCTGATAATTTTGCCAATACAGAGGCATACCACCATACAAATCCTGATAGTTGGCACCTGAAGTTGTTGTCGGCCCATAAGGATCTTCCCATAAAGAATAAAGTATCGGAGCTGTAGCACCAGTTGTCACCATAGCATCTGAGTTCACATTGGCCTTGACAATAATATGACCTTTGACATCTTCAAGTGTCGTTTCAGGAGTCACTTCTGATCCGTAAATACGATAGGTAGTTTCAGATTTAGCCATCTCATTTACTTCACTCTGAACCTGTTTTACCCAAGCTGACTCTGCATTTTTATCACCTCCATTAAAAGTAACCTGCACAATAGCACATTCCAATGAATTTGTTCCCATCGCATCTTCAGCATTCTTAAGATAACTTGCTATATTTTGCATAGCCGCTTTAAACGTCGTACTTGCTCCCTCAACATTAAGTCGTCCATTATAACTTACTGATGTCTGTAAGATAAATGAACGCACCCCATCTTTATATTGCTGTTCAATACCGGTAGGTTGATATGAAGAGTTGTCGGTAAACTTACTTCCTGGAATAGAAAGTTCGGTCAGATAAATATTCGGATCAAGTGAACTCATCCAATAATTGACATTATATTCTGTCGGCAAGGGGGGCAAAGTCACACGGCTCACCTTATGAGGCTGAATTTCAAACGAGTTATCAGCCGTTTTCAGGGTTTTGTGTACCGTTCCTCCACTGGTTGCTACTGTAATTTTAATATTACTGCCATCTATCGCCGTTTCATTAGGAATCAGAAATGCACGGACAACAAGTTTCTTACCTGCCGCCAACTTCACATATTCAAGTCTTCCTTGGTCGTTTGTCCATGAACAAGGAACTGAAAGATTATCTGTCACCTTTCCGCTCATGTTAGTTGTGCATACAACTGTACTCTCATAGGATTCATCAGTATCACTTCCCGGATAAACTTGAGCTGTAAAATCACCAACAATTGCAGTTCCGTCCAATGCTTCTACATTAATATTAGTCAGTGTAACAGGTTCACTAATATTATTAGGAGCTGAAACTTCAATCTCCAAAATCGTCGAAAGTGGCTTAAACTGTAAATCTATATCCTTTCCAACAGGTGTATTACTTTTATTCTGTCCACGGTACGCATACATAATTGCATATTCCGGATTACTTACAGCCTTATAATTACCCTCAGCATCCTGCTCAAAACGTAAAGGCCGTTGCTCCACCGGAAGAGTCAAATTAAAAAGTCCAGAAGTTTCTGTACCCTTTACAAATTTAACCGGATAAAATCCATAAAATTTATGCAAATCTTCACTACCCCACTGCAAACCAGCATCACCAATTTTAGTCACCGTTTCTGCAGTAGAAGATGTAGTATTAGACACTCCAATAGTATAATGTACCAACTTACTAGCTGGCATAGATGCTTGTGGACAATAAATAGCAATCTCATCACCATTTTCCCAATATACGGGGAAAGCATCTGCCACTTGATCATTATTAGTATCTATTGGCGATCCATAAGCAGTACGACTCTCTATACCCTCTTGTGGCAAAGACATCCCAAAACTGATTTCATCTCCAGTCTGCACAGGATCATTTACTGTACTGACAACAGTATCATCCTGACACCCGGCAGCAGTCATCATAAGCGTTAAAGCTGCCAAAGAATAAAATACATTTTTCATAATTACCCTACTTTAATCAAAGTGTTACATTAATCCCATCCATCTTCAGTAAAATCGTGATTTTCACCAAATTCATGATTCTGAATGGATACCCCTTCATCATGTTCGTCTTTCTCTCCGAAGATTGAAGCCTCCATAAAGCCTTGCTCCAACTCCACCTCCGAATACGTCGTTAGTGGAACTTCATACTCTTTTTTCTTCATACAGCTACCTCGCTTTCTTGTTTAATTAATACAATAAATGTTGTTTTTCATACTCTGTTTCTTTCATTTTTTGATTTTTACTCTCTGTTCTTTTCTTTACCTTTTCCATATTGATTTAAAAATTGAACTTTTCTTTTTCTTATGGCCATAGCCGTATCCATAACCATAGCCGTAACCGTATCCATAGCCGTATCCATAGCCATGGCGTTCCGGATTGGCGCCATTCAATACCAGGGCCATGTTCTTCAGCTTTTTCTCTTCATACAGCTGCTCGATATCCGGAAGCTGCCGGCGATCCAACTTGCCCGCCCGCACCACAAAGATGGTCAGGTCGGCCACACGGTTGGCAATCGTAGCATCCGCAATCAGTTCCACGGGCACATTGTCGGCAATGATATAGTCATACCGCTTGCGCAGTTCACTCATTAGTTCGTCCAGGCGTTCATCCATCAGCAGTTCAGCCGGGTTCGGAGCAACTGCACCCGAAGAAATAATATCAAATTTTTCTCCTTTCTGGATGATATCATCCACACGGACCGTATTGTCCGACAGGTAATTGGTGACGCCCACCCGGTGATGTCCCAAATGGCGGCTCAACGTACCTTTACGGATATCCAAGTCCACCATAATCACCCGTTTCTTGGTATACGCCAAGCTCATGGCCAGGTTTCGCGAAATAAACGTCTTTCCGGCACCCGCATTAAAGGAAGTAAACGTAATTACCTGCATCGGTTTGTCTTTTTTGGCCAGGAAAGCCATGTTGGTACGCAGAATACGGAAAGCCTCCGACACGATGTCGTCCCCTTGTTCTTTCACCAACATGCTGTCTTTCTTGCGGTTGGCATATTCCTTGTCCAGCGGAATTTCACCCAGATAAGGCACACTTATCGCACCTTCCAAATCTTTCCGACTGTGTACACGCGTATCCAGGAAAAGAATCATCAGGAAGGCAGCTCCCGGCAGGGCAATTCCCACCAGCAGGCCCAACAGCAAAATGCGGTTGCGGCTCGGAGCAATTGGTGCATTGCTACCGTCGGCACTGTCAATCACACGCGCATTGTTGTCGGCCATGGCCTGCGACAATGCATTTTCCTCCCGGCGGTTCAGCAAGAAGAGGTAAAGGGCCTCCTTGATTTTCTGCTGACGCTCAATAGACAACATCTTGCGTTCCTTGGTCGGAATAGAAGAAACCCGCACCTGCGCCTGCTGTTCCCGGCTTTGTGCGTCCCGCAGTTTCACATTGATGCTCACAATCATGTTGTCCACCGCCCGGATGATGTTCTGCTTGAGGGCCCGGAGAGAGTTGTTCAATTCTTCCACCACCGGGTTCCGTTCGCTACTGTCCGTAATCAGCTTGTCACGCTTCAGTTTGGCCACATTATATTGGTTAATCTGCGTCTCGATGTTCATGTCGCTGATACCCGTATTGGCCGGAATCAGGTCGGTCTCCTTTTTCGGATCAGTCAGGTAATCCTTGATGTAACTGGCCAGACGGAGTTGCGTTTCAAGTTCCAGTGCATCGGTGTTGTACTTCTGCGTTTCGCTCATATACATACTGGCCGAAGAAGAGATATCCACCACCTGGTTGTCGCGCTTGAATGTTTCCAGGTTCGACTCCACATCGCCGAGCTCCTGCCCGATGATGACCAAACGTTCGTTGATAAACTCGGCCGTATTTACAGCCACCTGGTTCTTGTCCTTGATGGCTTCTTCGTTATACACCGTAATCAACGTGTTCAGCACATCCTCTGCACGAACCGCCGACGCATCCTTCATCGAGAGCGTCAGAATGGAAGACTCGTCCTCTTCCTGACGGATACCGATATTTCCCTGATAATAAGCCACCATCGCATCAATCGGCAGTTTCCGCACATGCACTTTCTGTCCCTTCCACTTGTCGCCGTAGAAGTTGGTAGCCGTCACCACGATTCTTCCCGTCGAAAGGAGAAGAGTGTCGTTCAACGCCACCGTATAACTTTCCTTGTCTTCTTTCGAAGCAAAATCCGTAACTACTACCTGCTTTTCATTCTGCGGAATCACCGTAAAGGCCATTCCCTGTTCCTTGGTGGCATCCACAAAACTGACGCTTACTGGGGCCAGGCTGTAAAGCTCGTTCATCCGGAGCCCGTCTTTCACCTGGTAACTCACATCGGCATGCGTCCGCTGAATCACTTCCCGCAGCAGTTCCTTCGAGCGGAACTGAAGGATTTCATTCGCCACGTTCACCTTATTAATATAGTTGTCGTATCGGTCCAGTCCCGCCGTACTCGTTTTGTTCGAAGGGTCTTTAATAATCACCGTAGCCGAACGGAAATACACGAAAGGTGCCCGGGCATACTTCAACCATGCCACTCCCACGCATATCACGATGGAAATCAGAAACCATTTCCATTTGGAAACCAGATACATGGTCAAATCTACCACGTTCAGGCTCTGGCTGTTCTTATTCGTTGTCTGCATCTTTTCTTAGTTTAGTTTCACACACCATTCGTTATTTTGTAACCCACAAAACAGAACTGATTGCGGTTACCAACGACAACAGGACAGTAACCATCTGCCATCCACGGTCTTCCGTGTCTTTCTTGCGGTACTTCGGTTCCACATACACAATGTCGTTCTGCTGCAGATAGAAGCAAGGCGATTCAAACACATCCGTACTGCGCAGGTCGTGCATGAACATCTGCCGTTCGTTACCCACTTCGCGGATGACAGCCACCCGGTCAATCCGGGCCTTCGAGGTCAAATCGCCCGCATTGGCAATGGCCTCCAGCAGAGTGACACGGTCACCGTCCACACTGAATGTGCCGTTGCGTCCCACGGCTCCCAACACCGTATATTTGAAATTCAGGAATTCAATGGAAATAATCGGGTCCTTGATGTAGTTGCCTTCCACAATCCGGTCCCGAATCAGTTTCGTCACTTCGCTCACGGTCAATCCCTCCACATGGAGTTTTCCCAGAATCGGGAAATCAATTTCTCCGTTCACATCCACACGGTACCCCTTTTCCTTTCCGGAAGCGACTCCCGAAGAAGATACATTACTTTCCGAATCAATCTGGAAGACTCCACCCTGGATGTTGAACGGGATGGCCAGTTCCGGATTCTTACAAGACACCACGATGCCCAGCCGGTCGTCACGGTGCACCACCGCCTCGTGCTTCGTATCCATGGGATAACCTTCGCCCATCTGCATATCCTGCAAATAGACAAAGTTCTTGCGTGAAGCACACGAAGACAACAGCAAGGCAAACAGTAAGCTCAAAAATACAAGTTGCTTGTTCATTTCTCTCTTTTTATAATAATTGTTTTGATTTTAGTCAGACAGTTATTTTTCACAGTTATTTTCCACCGTTCCGGATGCCTTCCCGGCACACCTCCGCAGCTTCTTCTTCGGGCAGACATTCCAGTCTTCCCACCGGTACACGCTCTACTATTTGTGACAAAGTGTCATACAATCCGTCGCACAGACGCCCGTCCTGACGAATCACCGCACATCCCAGGAAAAGAGCGACAAACGCATTGACTTCCTTCAGCGGAGTAAACCGGTTGAACGGTGCCTGCACCAGCTTCACCATCCCTCCTACCGGAAAACACAGGTTCTTGTAACAGGGTGTTTTTCCACTCCACGGTGTACCGTAGGCCACGACTTTTCCGCCTTCCACACGCACCGTTGGATTGTCATCGTTCAGCAAGTCTGTCCCCTCAAAATGCTTCATCCACAAAGCCGAATGCGTACTTTTTCCCGTACCGCTTTTCCCTAGAAATAGATAGGCATATCCCTCCTGATATACTGTCGATGCATGAAGCGATATCGCTCCCTGCAGAAGCACCGCCTGCGAATACACGATTCTCAGCAGTGAAGTACAGACACAACTGACGTATGGATCCTCCCACTGAATATAGGCTACGGCAGAGGTAAAGTCACGGCTGGTTTTCATCACGTGCTGCGGACTTTGAGCGGTGTAATGCATATCGATGCGATACCCCTCTTTCTCCCTCCACAGACTCACATGGCCCAGGTCGTTGAAGCTTTCTTCCAGCAAGGCGGTCTTCTCGTCCTTCCCGGGAACCGGTCCCGACACAGCCTGCCATCTGAAAAGTAGCTTGTCCCCTTTGTCTGTCTCACACCTGAATGGCAGGAACGAAGGCAGCAGTCGTTCGATGTCCGTTTCTGCCGGAACCGACACACTGAAAACGAATCCAGCCACACAGAAAAGCCATTCTGTACTCATCTCATTTGTCCCCTTACTAAGTCCATAATCGTCCAAAAGGATTCCCTTATTACAAACTTACAAGAAAATTTGACATTCTGCAAGAAAAAAAGAAAAGTTTGTAACTTTCTTTTCCATTTTTTTTGTGAAGAGCAGACTCTTTCCTCCGAATGCCAGCCGAAATTTCCTCCTCTCCACACAATTTCACACAATGGGATTGAATTATAACCTACTGATTTACAACATATAAATTCATCCATCAATCCCAATTGTTCTTTCAGAAAGGCATAAAGCAGGTTGCTCCATTTGCGGATACCCGCACGGCGGTATATTTCACAAACTTTCTCGGAATCAACTTCTTTCTCCAACACCCGACAGGCACGCGCCATGTCGCACAACTGCCGCAGACCGACGCCCCATCCCATGGCATGTTTCATGATATGGGCATTCAGCATCAACAAGTTCAACTCCGGCGCAGGGACGGTCACCGTCCCTCCCTGATACAAGCTGACCTCACGGAAACCAGCTGTCTCTTCCAAGTGGCGAAGGTATTTCTGTGCCCACGGATTGCAGATGTCCAGCAGGCGGACGTGGTGTTCCACTTCCACTCCCCGCCATCGATAATGCACGCTGCCGTCGGCAGCCCGCTGTACCTTCACCCCTTTCCGGGCCAGCAACTCCACCGCCCGTTCACTTTCCTGCTTGTCGGGGAAATAGAAATCAATGTCGCCGCATTCCCGCCACAAGGGCTTCTCGTAGAAGAGTGCCACCCCCTGGCCTTTCTGCAGCACCACCCGCAGTCCTTCCCGGCGGAACCAGTCCTGCAGTTCCATCACCACCCGGTTCATCAAACGGTTCTTCCGTTCAATGCCGTCGACCACTGCCACCCAGCGTACCAGCACCTTTCCCGGCGGCATCCACTCGTCGGGTAAGTAACTGATACCCTGCCACACGAATCCTGTCACCGTCTGCCGGCGGGCCAGCAGATACACCTCCTCCCATTCCGCTTCCGACAAAGGGAAAAGCGAAAGGCCATCGGGCGTCTGCTCCCACACTCCGGCACGCAGCAACGACAGTAAAGCCGCCGGCTCCCTCCGATTCCAGAAAGCTTTTTCCTTTTCTACTGCACCAGTCCGAGCTTCTTCCATTCTTCCAGTTGCCGGGTCACATCCTTCCGTGCCTGTTCCTTTCCCACTTCATATTCCTCACACAACTTGTCGGCCAGCCCTTCCACATCCAGTGCCTGTTCGCCCAGCCACTGCCATATCCGTGCTGCCGTCTCATTCAGTTCAAACACTTTCGTCATGTTCACACTTCCGTGGCAAGTATCCACAATCATATACTGACTGCCAATCTTGCGCAACTGCAAGTCCGGTTTCGGTCTCATTGTCTCCATCTTGTTTTTTGTAATCAAATTAATTCATACTATCTTTCAGAATTTCTTTCCCAGCAAAATATATGCCACCGTCAGAAAGATAATCTTCAAATCCAGCCACAACGAACGCGTAGCCAGGTATTTCAAGTCCATCCGCAAGCGTTCCAGCATCTTTTCCATGGTATCCGTATAGCCGTTGTAAAGTGTAGCCGGCGAAAACAATCCCGGCCGCAGCTGATACAACAGCTCATAATCCGGATTGATGGCCCGAATCTGGTCCACGAAATATTTCCGTTCCGGGCGCGGCCCTACAAAGCTCATTTCGCCCTTCAGCACGTTCCACAGCTGCGGAAGCTCGTCCAGGTGGTGTTCACGCAGGAAACGTCCCACCCGCGTCAGCCGGTCGTCCTCCTTCTGGCAAAGTTTCGGAATCCCGTCTGCTTCCGACGTCACCTTCATCGAACGGAATTTATACAGCATAAACGTCTTTCCGCGATAACCCACCCGTTCCTGCTTGAAAATGGCAGGTCCATGGTCTTCCAGCTTGATCAACGCCCCGATAACCAATATCACAGGAGAAAAGACAAACAGTCCCATCAGACTCAGCGTCACGTCAAATCCCCTTTTTACCCAACAAGCTACCGGCGACATCGCATCCTTGTAGCCCCCTTTCTTTTCAGTCGCATGGTCATTCGATAATAACATAGCTCTCACTTTTTCATTGCTCATAGTAATTCAAATAAATCTTCAAACAGTTTTCTATCATCTTTTCTTTCGTAAAGTGTTCCTGATAGCGTTTGAATGCCCCTTCCGCAAATGCTTTGTACCGACTTCCCTCGCCGGTCACCTTCCGGATAGCCTCGGCCAGTGCCCTGGCGTCTTCCGGTTCCACGTTAATGCCCGACACTCCGTCCCGGTTTACCCACGACACTCCCGACTGAGGAATCTTCGTAGCCACCACCGGCTTGCCGCACGACATGGCCTCAATCTGCACAATGGCAAAAGCCTCGGTTTTCTGCACGCTGCTCAAGCAAAACACCTCGCAAGCTCCATAATATAAAGGAAGATCTTCTTCACTAACCCTTCCCAAAAGCTCTACCTTTCCCCGTAGTCCGAGATGCTCGATCTCAGCCTCCAGTGTGTCCTTCAACGGTCCTGTTCCCCCAATCAACACCACATAGTCATCGTCCAGGTAACGGGCCGCTTCCACCAAATACTTGTATCCCTTGTAAGGAACCAGTCTTCCCAGCGAAAACACGATTTTCTTTCCTGCGTACCGTTGTTTCATCGCTTCCACTCCTTCTTCCGAGGGGCATATCCGCTCCACTCCGATGGGCAAAGCCACCGTTTTGGTCTGCACCCCCTTCAAGAAGGGAGATTCTGCCAGATACACCGGGGTAGTCCCCACAATCCGGTCCGCTCTTGCAATCAGCCACTGCTGCAACGGCTTGTAGAGTTGCAGCAAAAAGCGCTGTTTCTGGATGTCGCTGTGCCAGTGCAGGACAACCTTTCCTTTGTAGCCGGAAAGAAACAACGCCAGCGCCGCCATCGGGTCCGGATGATGCACGTGGATAATGTCGTATCCGCGGCATATCTTCCGCAGTTTGAAAATCATGGCCGGTGAAATCATCGTAGCCGCCGCTTTCAGCAACGTCTTGCAGCACATCAGCGTGGCATGTCCGTTGACTTGCGTCACACTGTCTTCCCCTTCCCAGGCCGCGCACAGCATGTCGCAGTCCACTCCGCGTTCCGACAGTCCTATCATCAAATCATACATCACTTTTTCCACCCCGCCTCTCACCGGGTAAAACTTACCTAATTGTAGAATTTTCAGTTCTTTGTTCTTCATACCAACCTTTTTGTCATATCATCCTTTTCGGATTTTCCTTTCATATAAATCCAGGTAATCCAAGTATCGGTCTTCTTTCCGGAAATGCTTCAACGCATATTCCCGGCACGGTGCCTGATAAAACGCCTTTCCCCGCCGGGCTATGGCGCGGGCCGCTTCCAGCAGCCCCCTCACGTCACCTTGTTCCACGATGCACCCCGTCTCCACGGTCACCGCTTCCACGCTTCCCCCTGTGCGATACGTCACCACCGGTGTGCCACAGGCAATCGCCTCCAGGTTCACCGTCGGATAATTATCCTGCCAGGTAGGATTGACAAAAGCCTCAGCCGCCGCATACAGCTCTGCCAGCTGACGGATATTCTCCGTCCGTGCTATTCCTACGACGTTTCCCGGCAAAAGCTTCCGCTCCTCCGGTTTCACGCCCACCAGCACAATCACTTCTTCTTCATTCAGCATGTCGGCCATCTGAATAAAGTCGTACAACCCCTTTTCACGGCTCCAGATGCTGGCCACTCCCAAAAAGATGCGCTTCCCTTCCAGCTGGTAACGGCGACGGACTTCCCCGGCGTCGTACACCTGGAACACATCCGTATTGATTCCGTTGTGAATCACCTGAAAAGGATACTCCTTCAGGAACGACTGCTGCATCTCCCCCTTTATCCATTCCGAAACCGGCACGATGGTAAGCTGGTCCTTTCCCAGCCGCGTAAAGGCCTCCCGCTTGTCGGCAAAGTTCCGCCGCGAACGGTCGAACAGCCAGCTAGCCGGAAACTCCTTCTTCTGCGGACAGTCGTGACAGCCCGTTTTCCATCGGTCACATCTCGCAAATGAATAATAATAACAATGCCCTGTATACAGCCAGCAGTCGTGCACCGTCCAGATTACCGGAACGCCGCTCCCGGCCAGGTAATCGAACAAAATCGGATAATTCAGAAAATACCCATGGATGTTGTGAATATGCACCACATCCGGTTGAATTTCCTCCATCCTTTTCACGAACTGCCGCGTAGCCCCTTTCGATGCCAGCCCGTGACGGTCGAACAAACGGGTTTCCACTCCATGCCAGAGCGTACTCCACTTGTTGCCCACCGGTACAATCTCCGACTGGCACTCCCGGATGCCGTCGCGTCCCTTGCTGTAAGCCATATACGTCTTCCAGCCATGCCGGGCAGCCAATTCCCCAATTTCCTGCATGATGCGGCCTGTCGATGTATTCTGCCGCAACACCGGATTTATCTGTAATAGTTTCTTCATTTTCTTGTCAGTTCTTCGAACAAACGCAGCCACCGGGCCATCACCGCCTGTTCCGAATACGTATCTACCACCGCTTTTGCATTCTCCGAAAGCATTTTCCGGTAATCGTCATCCGCCATTACTTCCATCATGGCATCCGCCAGTCCGTCCACGTCCCCGTTGTGCACCAACAGTCCGTTTTCCCCCTGACGGATGATATCCTTCGGTCCGCATTTAAAGTCAAACGACACCACCGGCAATCCACAAGCCATCGCTTCAATCATCACCATTGGAAACCCTTCGTAGTTTGAACTCATCACCAGCAAGTCACTCTTCACATACTCCTCACCAATCTGTTTTGTAGGACGATTGATTCGTGCGGTGGATTGTAAGCCTGCCTTATTTATCATCTGCTGAAGCATCTCCTGCCATTCCCCCTGTCCGAAAATATCCAGTGTCCAGTCCTTGAACCGCCCCGTAGACTGCACCCTCTGCCAGGCCAGAATCAGTCGGTCGAACCCCTTCTGGTAATCCAACCGTCCCACCGCAATGACCCGTTTGTTTTCCACGTCAGAATAACGGTCGCTCACGTGCATGGCCGCATTGGGAATCACCTCGATATTCGGCAGGTTTCCCCAGTAGCCCCGATCCTCATTGGTCAGCACCACAAACTTGTCAAACCGACGGACAATCCGTTCATCCTGCCGGGTACGCCAGCGGTCAATCCAACCAATAATGCCACTACGTCCATACTGCAAACGAAAATATTTGTTGAAATGCAATTCCAGCACCTTCTTGCTGCCATCCTTTATTTCCGGAATGAAAGACGACTCCGACGGATAAAGCGACACCACGATGTCCGGTTTTTCCCTTTCCAGCAACGCCGCCAATTTCCGTTTGTGCTCCTTCCTCTTTCGGAGGTATCCCACAATTTTCTTCCAGGTCCCCTTGTCGTTGTCCTCCGAATAGTTGATACCCAAATCCGTCATCCGCACCTTTTCCGGAAACGGATAAAAAGGAGGACGCTGATGCTGGTCGGTAGTCACCACAGAGACCTCCCATCCCGGCAGATGAGAGAAATACGTCACCTTATTTAAAAGTACACGTTCCATTCCACCGGGATTGTATGTGGAGTGAGTGCAATAGATGATTTTCATGATGCTACTAATTCTTTATCTTCTTCGTTCTCTGCTGCAGCTAAACACAAAAAAGGAGCAAAAACAAGGAATATATCGGTTGAAACTTTAAACCATACAATAAAATTTATCAACAAAAAAATAAAAAACATATCCCTGTACGGTTTTATTCTGTCAGCACATACTTGACAGACTTTTATAAAAAAAAGTGAGAATGTTATTAAACCAGTAAGGCCAAAATAGAATAAGAAACGGGAATATCCTGCATCTGTACCTTTATAAAAGCCTGCCCATGCCTTACCTACATAATAAGGATCATTAGTAGTCGAAGCCATATAGCCGTCTCCAAAAATCCAAGTCCACATATTGTCCGGAAAAATAAACTGATTAGCTAACTGAGTATTAGAATGTACCTCCCAACGCCCTTTTTCTGCTAAACTGAAAAATCCTTCAAATCCAAACCGGAAATACTGCTGCCATTGTAGACTAGAAACATATAATCCGACAGCTACTACAATACCTATACACATTCCACCAACGACCCAACGAACTAATTTTACCCGAGCTGGCTCAGAAATATTTTGTTTAAAACAACATGTATAAAACAAATAAACGAGAGATAACACAGCCCCAACAACAGTGGTTCGTCCAATGATACTTCCAATGCCAATCAGAATACAAAATGCAGACAAAAGTAATGCCATGTAAAAGCCACTTTTCTCTTTTTGGGCAGCCTTTGGCAACAAAAAAGCAATCATTACCAATAAAGCTGAGAAACGTGTACCAGCCACATCAAGAGCACACCCCAAACCGTAAAGACGGTCTTCATTTTTACCCATGAATCCTTCGCCTGCAAGAATACTATCAATGAAAGTCTTAACTGCAGGAATGGTATCAACAGCGATTGCCAACAAACACTGCAATGCTCCCACAGAAATAAGATATACACAGACTTTTTCTATACTTACATATCCATGAGTAAACTTAATAGCATTCACCACAAAATATGCAGCGGCTAACCATACCCACATTGATATCACATAACCTAGATAAGAATCATCTGGTGTATTATTTAATACCATGGAAAGCAAACTGGCCAAAGAAACAAATGCGGCCCATATTGAAACAGAGAAAATTCCCCTATCTATTTGAGCACTCCTATTTCTAGCTAACTTCACTACAAGAAGAATTACTCCCAACACGGCCATCATCATTTTAGTATTGATGCCGGGTAGAAAAATAAAATAGAACGGGAAAAAGAAAAAGCTAGTGAACACAAGGGTCAGCAACACTTGCATTATTTTCATAACCTTTTATTTATCATATTTATAAACGGAATTAAATCGAGTCTCTATAAACTGTTCAGGTCGTTATTATAAAAATTTATTTCTATAAATAATGCTATAAAGAAAGCGCAGAACAATCCAGTCATGCAATGTCACTAACCAGAACCAGCCATGAGCGGCACATGCCTCTACACAACGTATTCTAAACGAGACTTCCTTGCGTTTCCATATATGACAATTGGCCTCAGGGCACCATTCTTTCCAAAGCGGATAGAGCTTGCTGTTATGTTCTGTCAGAAACGGCCATTTCATCAAAAGCATAAATGAATAACCTTCCTCTCGCCACGCTCCATGATAGCGTTTCTCTAAAAACGAAAGGACCCGATCTGAATTGTATTTCAACTCAACCAAATGCTCTGGTTTGGGAGTTTTTGTCATTGACGTACTATTGGAAACATAATGATACAGTGCCTTTCCCACATACGCCACCTTATGTGCATATGAAAAAAGAAAAATCATTGTCATATCTTCTCCCATGGCATATCCAGCTGGAAACGATATGTCATAATCAGTATATAAACTGCGCTTAACTAGTTTGTTCCATACATTATATTTCATTCTCCCATGAAGCATTCCTTTCATAGCAGCTTCCGGGGTATCGTAGAAAGGCTGTTTGAGATATCGTTCATTATTCGGATAAGAAATATAATAATCACACCATACGATATCTGCTTTCTCACGACATGCTGTTTCATATAATGTAGAAAGTAAATCTTTTTCCACGAAGTCATCGCTATCACAATGAAATACATATTCTCCCGATGCCACAGCTAATCCCGTATTACGAGCAGCTGGCAAACCTTTATTTTCTGCATGCTTCAGGATTTTTACATGATTACTACGCTCTGAATAGTCATAAAGTACTTTTCGTAAAATTTGTATGCTATTATCAGGTGAAGCATCATCAACAAAGATATACTCCACCCCACCCATTGTTTGTTCCATGAGAGATCGCACACAACGCTCGATAAACTTTTCAACCTTATAAACCGGTATAACTACAGAAACCTTATATTCCATTTTATCTTAATTTATACAGTTTTCACACACAATCCTTTCAGAAGTAAATTATGCATAACTGTCCAGATTAAACCACAATCTAAATGTGATAATTATCTTTCGGATATGTTCATTCAACATGCTAGTTTTTCATAAGATAACTTTGCAGATTGATAAGTTTGCTAGACTATAAACTATAGTGATTATCAATTTCATATCCGTATATTTTTAATGTATAAAACTGATATAGCTTTTATTAAAACAATTAAAATCACATATCTTTAATGTTATGTGCTGGTACGAAAATAGAAATAATTTTCATCTTTCCCAATTCTCAAGCTACTTCTTTTGTAAGTAGTTTATCAAGATGCGTTTGTTTGCCTTATAAATGAAAGCATAAAGTATGCGTTGAAACAAAGGACAAACATTCTTAGGAGACTGATTCATTATATTTGAATAACTTAATTTTCTAAATTTATCTATCGTCAAGAAGGCTCCTTTATCAATCCGATGAAGATTTAAAGCCTGATCCAATAAATTTGCCCGCATCATACTAAGGTGTTTCCAGAAAAAACCAATATACATTATTTTCTCACACGGTGCTTTAAATTTTTCAAATACAGAATAAGTCTTTGTATATGGAGGATTATATTCAGGCATAATAAATTTCTCAAACTGAACAGATTTATCCATCTTAAACATTACTGTATCCCCACAACCGTTAAAGGCGTGAAATGCTTTAAAGCTATCTAATGTATGTCCCATTGAAATCCCTGTTTCCTCAGTTTCCAAAACATTAACACCAGATAATGCCAAACATGCTTTATCATGTGAGAAAAGATATTTAGCATAACAAATATATGCCGGGTAAAACATTCTCACAAGACAGGATGGTAAAAGCGGTAATACCCTACCCGCTTTTAAAGATAGTAACCTATAGACCGATACATATTTTGAAAATAAATTTCCTATAAAAACCTTAAACGTTCTTTTTTGAGGTTCACATTCTCTAAGAAAATCGCACCAAGATTTCAATTGTTCTGTAAAATAAACCTGGTCAGCATCTATTTTGACAGCATATTCAGATGTTATCTTTTGCAATGCAAAGTTACTATATGTACTAAACAGAGCAGGATCACCTTCTGGAAGATTTTTTGCCACATCAAATTCTTCTTTAGTAATATACATACCTAAAACATGATACGGATATTTATAGCTTTTTATTTTGTGTGGATATTTTGCTACCATTTTCTCTATCTCGTCCTCGCTGTTATCAGTACAATCATTAAAAACTATAATAAGTTCATCTAAAGCATCAATACATGACTCAACACATCTCTCTATGAATATTCCTTCGTTCTTAACACGTAGGAAACCAGACACTCTTTTGCTCATATTTCAATTATTTACTTCTTGCATTTCTTCAAAGTCAAGAAACGCTATTATGGATTATTCAAAAATATTCATCAATTCTTTACGTAACCACTCAATGCAGCGATTCCTCCTAATCTCTATAATATTCATCGCTTGATTAAAATTCACATTTAACGAAATTGCAACTGGAGGTTGGCATGAATCCCAAGTACGGGACTCTAAACCTGTCATTGATAATAATTCAGATACTCTACTATCTTTCATTCCATCCACCGCATAAAAAGGTGTTTTGAACAAAATGGAAAACACTACCACATGAAATGATGATCCTACGGTACAAGTCGCAAATTTACATAAATTCAAAAACTCTTTAGGACCTGTTGATATGTAAGGTTTAAAAGTCTTGTCCACAATCCAACTGTTGTGTTTCCAGCTGTCATATAATTGTGACACAACCACTGGTACCCCCAGTTCTTTAGAAATCATTTTAGCCGTATCAAATGCTGTTTTTTCGTACCACGGAGTATATAAGAAAACATATTTCCCTTTTACAATTGGAGTATTTCCAGCCATCTCATGCCAACCCTGAATTGGCAACAATAAAGTAGGATCTATCATTATCGGACATTCAAGGCCCGTCAGTCTTTTGATTTCTTTCTGCGCCAAGGAATCTCTAACACTTATTACGTCATAAGCTTTAAGAAGAGACTCTATTTGCTGTTCCATTTCTGCTCTAATAGAATGAAATGGTGTCGGCCCCAAACTTGGAGCATAAGCCACTCTATATGCAGATTTTGCAAATGGTAAAAAATAGGCCCAATCAAAATCAAAACAATATGTATTCCATATCTGATCACTTCCCGATATAATAATATCGTATGGTAGATTAGCCTTATTAAGGTCTGATAGAGACAAGAACTCTCTATCGGATAATCTATAGTGACAAGTCAAAAACTCCTCAAATAATTTAAACTTTTTAAGAAGGACATAACAATAAGGAAGAAACAAGATAAACCTTTTAATTTTTCCCAGTATAGTTCCACGCATAAACGGTGGCTTAAAATGTTCTGTTTGAATCTTTGTCCTAAAATTAATTATTTCACAGTCTAGACCCATACCTAAAACTGTTTGCTGAAGAGCGTATGCCTGAAGCATCGAACCATAATTATGGGATGCATGAAAGGTTATTATGCCTACTTTTTTCTTTGTCATATTCTTACTTATCATCTAATTTGAAATCTTATACCCACCATTCGCAACAAATGATTCACACGATTTTTCCACCGCATAGCTCTCTCATACCTATCTATTATAGATATCGCTTGAGAAATACGACTATTCTCGTTCCGTAATATTTTCCAAATATTTTTTGAATACGAAGGAACATTAGGACAAGTTTTCATCTGCCCCTCTGCGACCACCTCAAATGGATGCGCTATAAAAGTAGAATTACATTGACGAAGAACCTCATCTCCTTTTTCCGTAAATGCAATAACCGCACTCACTCCATTTTCATTTTCTTCATAAGTGTGTCCCCATAAGTCACCGATACGAATATCTGCCGACGAATTGGCATACTTGAATTTACAATGCTCGTAACAAGCCTTCCCCAAACAACTGTCACTAAGAAAAAGCCGATAAAACATATCGCCTTGTGAAAGTCTTGAAGATAAAAAAATTTTATCCCCTTTCAGCAATAAATTGTAGGAGTCATGCCAGTCCACTTTCTCTCCAATATTATCACCATCAATTGACATTCTCCATGAGTCATAACAACCTACAAATTTATTACGCCAAGAAACGTAAGTCAACTTACCTACTTGCTCCTCTGCCCATGTCACATATTTCCGCCACATTAGCATTGATGGAACCCCATGACAATAGAAATCAAGCAGTATAAAGTTATCCTCACAATGAAACTTTTGAATATACCGTCTAAATGAATCTATTTGGCATGGAGTACCTGTAACAAGATACTTTTCTTTCCGATTGACGGCCTTAAAACCTTCAACAGTATAACTTTGAATATACTTACTTCCAATAGCTGGAATAAGTTCTTCTATAGTCGTAGCAATATAATGTTCAGCCTGATTCTTGTCAACATTATATCTTACTCCACAGACTTTATAGCCTTGATTAATCAAAGTGCGACCTATTTCAAAACCTATGCCACCACTACTGCATTTACTCCTTACCTTCTCGTCATTACTCCATGCTGCATAACTTTTAATACATGCGCTATTTAATGACAAACCATTATTTGTATAGGAACAAATGTCCAAACACAGCCCGCAATCGGTACACTTTGACTTGTCAGTTAAAAACGGCTCATAAAAGCCATCAGCATTGAGCTTTAACTCTATTATATGTTTTGCACATACCGTTGCGCAAACGCCACAACCATAACAGTTCCTTATATCCGCAATGTTCATAACTCAACCTTTCTTCAAATATGAACGCCCCACAAACCACGGCAGATAATTATTGAACAAAGTTATCAGAGGATATGATAAAATCATAATCACAAAAGTAATAAAATAGGGGTTTGCCCAAATATGGAGCAACAAGCCAATCAAAATTATATGCAAACATAAAATTACAATAGTACCTGAAGATATTTTAATAACCCATACTGGCGTATACTTCATCAACCCCGTCCAATGAAATAATGCAAGACTTCCTGTTATTGCTTCTAGCCAATAAACAAGAACAGACTTACCGAATGTATAACTATGAATACCAACATGCCCATTGTAAAGAGCAAGAAATAAGTAAATCACCGTAAAGCCACAAGCTATCACAAAGGTATACTTTCCCATTCGTAACAAGTTGTATTCATGGCATAAAAAGCCAAATGCAACATAAGGAAAACTAATAATTGTACGCTGTAGATAATACCCATATTGAAAGTCCTTGTACCCTGAAAATAGCAAAGAAAGTGGTTATAACCATGAATAACAATGCCAATATTATTACCCCCTTTCGTCTTATGAAGTACATAGTACAATCAAGCAACAAAAAGCATAAAAATAATACCACTAAGAACCAGATAACCCCACATACAGGTGTAGCTACAGTACGATCATATATAAAAAATCCCATCAATGGCTTTATTATACATTCCTTAACCGAAAAATTATTATTCAACAGAAATTTTAACAACCAATATACATAACAAAGACAAGAAAACAGGAATGCAGGAACTATCAACCTTTTATAATTCTTCTTTATGCAATTATAACCACTTGACTGACATTTATGCAAATAGCCTGATATGATAAAAAATGCAGGCATATGAAAACCAACTATCAATGCATCCAATGTATAAGGCACACGTGGACAATGTGCAAATACAACAAGCATAATAAGAATCGCTTTACTATAATCTATCCAATCAATTCTACTCTGACTCATAATAAAGCATTTTTCAAAAAATCACGTGCATTCATTTGTTCCTCCCTATAAATCCTACTGATTAATTGAAAATCTAATTTCCTAGTAGATAAATCATTATAATTTTCGGACAAATCATCTAATAAAAGATGAGACTCTTCTTGAAAAATTTTCAAGAGATCCAGTATACGACTTCCACGCTTGTTATATGTACCTATATAAGCATAGAAATTTTTTGCACCCATAATAAGTGAAAATACTGTGGCATGAAAAGAATCTGTAATCACCATTTCAGCATGAGCTATCAACCCAAGAAATTCTTTAGGACCGGCATCGCTCACCACTTTATAACTACCATCTATCGGTTCAGGAAGCAACTGATTTAAGTATACCAAACGGAAACCTGATTCATGGCTCATCTTAGTAGCAAACTGCAACAGATTGGAATCAACCCCCACCGTAAAAAGTAAAATATAAGGTTCAACATTTTGAGGATAAACAGCTATGCTCTTCCAAAATCCAGCATCCAATAAAAAGGTCGGATCTGCAACCTGAGCAACAGGTTTCCCTATAAATGAGACTAACAAGTTTTGAGCTTGATGCTCACGTACAGAAATCGCATCATAAGTAGATAACCAACGCTTGAAATCCTGTTTCTCGTTATCTAGCAGTTCAGTCACTCCTATACTGGAAGCATAAGAAATTTTCTTTTTCCCTTTCGGAACAAAAGTCAAAAAATAGGGTTCTAGACAATAGGGTTGAGTGGGATTCCAAACTTGATCACTACCTGTTATAAATATATCATAACATGGTGGATCTGCATAAAGTTCATCAATACCCCAATATGGACGACTTAGTTTAATCTCTCTATTGAATTCATCAAATTTATATTTTGAATCACTAGAATAAAAATTAATCTTTTTTGATTCACGCCGTAAAATCTTTTTAAGAGCAAACTTCACCAACCTTTTTATAGAAAATGGTTCCCTTCTATATGGCACAAATTTATTACTTTTCACATAACCATCTTCATAAGGTCTATGCAAATCAATGACTTCACACTCTATCCCCGGCATTTGCGAAACATACTTATAAAGTGCGAACGACTGAAGGCTTGCCCCATAGTTAGGTGAATTATGAATAGTCAAAATACCTACACGTACCATTATTTATTACGTCTGAACAGTTTTAAGATTTTCAATATTATTCGTTTTAAAATATACTCAATTTTATATAGAAAACGTTGAAAAGAAACTATATATACAATCGGAAACATTACCCGCTCAAAATTACCTTTACTAAAACTCATCCTATACTCGAAAATCTTTCGAGCAAATGATTTTGGCGAAGGATGACGTAACTGTCCATCTCCTTCAATCGGCTCCTGCACAGGACGTTCTTCTGCTACTATATTTCCGTTTTCTAATAAATAATCGACAAAAATTCCTCCTTTACCTGTATTTACCAAGATACATGAAACATGACGATTGTCAGAGATAGCACTTGGAGCATACTTTCCCAATCCTTTGTAATCACTAATCGTAAGATCAGAAATACGATGTTGTTTTGCGAACTGACAATGATAACAATTTTCTCTATATGAAATCATACGGTGATAACCAACTTGGTAACTATCACGATTTGCCGTCCTCTTAGCATAAAAGCAATCACCTTTTACATTATACAAAGTAAATGTAAAGGTATCAGTTGAATAAGCAGGATCACGAAAATATACAGATACCGCCTTATCACCTATTTTCTGTTCTATTTTATTTATATGTTGAGTTAAATAAGCCGCGGGAGTTACCCCATGACAAACCAAATCCACCAATAGGAGATTATCAATATATCGATGGAAAATCTTCTTAATAGCCGCTATCTGGCATGGTAAAGCTATCACTACTATCTTACTACCAGATTTAAGGCGCATATCCATTTCTTGGAACAAACCATTTGTAGAACTAAAGACATATTTCGAATTCTTGAATCTCCTTATAGAATCTAATTTATCTGACACTTGCAAACTGACTTGGAAATCTTTATCGAAAGCTGCTCCAACAATAGTCCAACCACATTCAAGTGCATATTTATATATTTCAGCAGCAATTCCACCTGATGCACTTGTACGCCTCTCTTCAGTATCTGCGCTCCATGCAGCATAAGCCCTCAAAGAAGCCCTCCCTTCCAACGGACTTAAAACCGGACAAACCTTCTGACATTTTCCGCAATTAATGCATTGACCCTCATCAACAACAGGATAAGCTATATCGTACACTCCATCAGTTCTGAATGAAATACATTTTTTAGGACATATATAAGCACACGCACCACATCCCGTACATGTTTCTTTGCTTGCCAATTTCATAATACAAATGCAAAAAATATAATACTCTAAAAGATTTTTCTCCTAATTAACGTAACTTTTTCTCTTATAAACGTTTGTTCATCCTTATTACATCCTACAAAATAAATTGCAGCAGATGAACATAAAGTCGTAAGCACACAAATCAAAACGAAACGTACAATACCATCTGACATCTGCATATAAAGCAATAAAGGCAAAATCATAGAAATAAATGTAACAACCAAAACATTTCCGCAGACATTATATAAATAACGCTTCATTGAAAATCCCGAAATTTTGCGTAAAAACAGAAGCCGTAAAGTTAAACAAAAGATTGAAACCAACAAGGCTACAATTAAAGTGGATTCAGGAGGAAAACCTACTTTCAGACAAAAGTATGACAATGGAAAGTTCATCAAAAGCATACCACCAACAACAATCTGATAATTACGCACATCTCCTGTTGCCGCCTTTAAAACAATTAATGTGTTCGATAAAATATCGCACATGGTTACAATCAAGATAAGCCGTACAAAATTAACGGTATGCTCAGGATAATGTTTTAACCATAAAGTCAATACAAATTCTGTTTCAAACAGCATGGGTAAAGCAAACAACAAAAGTATATAATAAGAAAACCTTGAACCTCGCTCTACCAATGAAACCATGTAACCGTAATCGCCTGCCGCATAAGATTTCGTAATCTGCGGTTTCAGGGCTGTCATAAAATTACTGGCAAAAGAAGCGAGAACATTATTTACTGTATTGGCTATTCCACGGGCTGCATTAATAACCGGACCCATAAATAAGTTCAACAGAATATTCACGCCCTGATCCTTTAATAAGCTAGCTGAACCTCCAATAAAATTCCATCCGGCAAAAGAACTCATTTCCTTCCAATAACTACGATCAAAACTCAACTTAAATCTACATTCTTCAAAATTTTTCGTACAGTAACTCCAATAGATTGCCTGCATGATACAGACTACTCCCACCAAAAGCAGGGCATATACAATCAAACGATCGAATACCAAGCCTGAATAGGCAATGAACAATACAATCAATAGCCGAAGAATAACATCTAATATACCGATATAAGCAAAGGCACTCATCCGTTCATGAGCAATAATGGATGCGCTAAACGGAACGCTCAGGAGGTTTACCACAAACGTTAGGAGCGATGCATGAAAAACCCAGTTTGCTGCATACAAACGATTTTCGGGAATGGTCATGTGAGTGTTTAGGAACCAAAGTCCAATGGTCTCTACCAACAGCACAATAACAAGCGCCAGTACCACATGAATGCTCAATGAGGTAGAAAAGACTCTTTTCAGACCTTCCCCATTTCCTTTTCCCAATTCAAAAGTCAAAAAACGACTGACGGAGGAGGACAAAGACCCTGACAACAAAGAGAACATTGCCACCACACCCCCTACTACATTGTATATACCATAATCTTCCACACCCAATGCCTGCAACACCACACGGGAAGTATACAGCGATACCAGCATGCCAAACAGCATGCGGACATACAGCATCAGGGTGTTTTTGGCAATCCGCTTTGTATTTTCTTTTTGAGACAACTCCATCTTTTCTTATTCCTCCATCGGCAAAAACGAATAGCGAAGCACCAGCGACTGGCGCTCTGCTGCAATAAAACACATCAAATCTTCCGGCACATTGGCATGCGCGGCAATCTCTCCCAATATCCGGTCGGCTTCCGCACACACTGCCGTCATCTCCTTCAGGTTTCCGGCGGCCAGACTGCCGTATGCAGACTGAAAACGGGAACCAATCTCTTCGAGGATGAAAAGTACAATCTCCGTGGCCTCAGCAAACTGTTCCTTCCGAAGGAGCAAGCGAGACTTTTCCAGCCACTGATCAAGACTGCTGGCTATGGAAATCACATCCAGACGGTTCTCGGGAGAGAAAAAACACTTGTCTATCTCCTGCTGCACGACCGTCAGGTTCGCGTCGAGCGACCCGCTTTCCTCACGCAGCTGAACCCTGCGCTGGCGGATGTACTCGTCCACGTCTTCGAAGGTTTCCTTCGACACGCCGCCGATGGCTACCGTCATGCCGCCAAGGGGGGTCACAAAACATTTATCGCGGGAGATACGTACCTGATAGCCTTCCATGCCGGCCAGTACACCCGAGGTCATCTTAACCAGCGTGTGTCCCTCTGCATAGTAGTCGAAGGAATGGGGCATGAAACGAATGCGGTGGGAATCAAGCTGGGACACCTGTATGAACGACTGCATGACACGGTCGGGAATCACGGCCACCGTCTTCGTGCTGCAATCTTTCACCAAATGCAGACCGATGAAACGGCTGTTCAGGAAAGACTGTATCTTCAGGATATCCCCCTGCACGAATATCAGGCCGGTAATGGTGGGCACTTCCTTGCTCTCCACATGCGATTTACCCCGCTTGTATATAATGGTACGGTGAATAAATGTACGAAATTGTTCCCTTAGAATCTTGTCTACCACATCGACTTTTGAGTAGTAAACGAACAGATAGCACCAGGAAGAGTTTTCTACAGCGCGTTTTTCTAGTTCCGGACCAAATAGATTTAATCCGTTATCAAGATTGCCTCCCCCGGCTTTAGAAGGAACGTCTGAACTATACAGTGACATCGATATTGCTTCTAATTTATGTTGGTCTGGCGTACGTTCTCACTTGGTGAGTTGCATGCCATTTGCTGTTTTTCATGCGCTAAGGCATCGCCTTTATTTTTCATAGATAAAAAAGTTTAAACGAGTTAAACTATCTTATTTTCTTCATCTTTTCCCCATGAATATGCGTTTTCATAGGAATGAATCTAGATACAAAGATAATAAAAGAAACAATACCACAAAACTCTTTTCAGGCAAAATTGTGTTCTTCCAACTAGTGAAACTAACACAAATTTGCTAGAACGTCAAACAACGTTTTTTAATGGATTGATTTTCAAAAGGAAGAGAAAAACATAAAATAATCAAAAAAAAGAGGCATATTTCATTCATGTAAAACAGAATTTATCTTTTTTCTTGCAGATATCACAAATTCGGTATTATATCTCCCCATATCACTGCCTCAGAGCCCATAAAAAAACGCCGAAACGTTTGCACTGAAACGCCGAAACGTTTTAGTCAAAACGTCGAAGCGTTTTATCTAAAACGCTTAGGCGTTTGAAGGAAAACGTAAGGGCGTTTGAAACAAAACGCTTCGGCGTTTTTTACAAGTCTGCAAAAGACTTCTTATCTCTTCAAATGTCGACAGAAACTTTTCTTATTTTCTGCTTTTTCCGAAGAAAAACAAAATATGCACTAATATCAGGAGTATTTCATGGAACGGATTTATCATTTTTTTATCGCCCATTATGGTCTTATTTGGATTTTAATGAATATATTTGTATATTATTTAAGGTAATTGGGGTTCAAACCTTAAAATATAAATCGATTATATGAATAGTTTTTTAATATGATAAATAGCATCTCTTTTGTCAATTATAGGATTTTTGCCAATCGGCAGACCTTGACACTTGCCCCAATGACTGTGTTGTTTGGAAAAAACAACACGGGAAAAAGTGCAGTGTTAAAATTGCCATTGCTAGTGGAAAGTGCCTTGAAATGTAAAACACAAGAGGTTTTTTCCAGAATTTGCAACGAGGTGACCCTCTGTGACGAGTTTCGTGACATAGTATATAACAAAGGTAATCGGGCCCCAACAATTGACGTAACTTCTACAGAGGGAGACGAATTGTCATTCTCTTTCTTTGTGGATATGCTGGATAAACAAAAAAAGACACACCTGGAAAGTTGGTCACTGAAAGATACAAACGGAAACAATGTTTCTTACCAATGCAACGATGATCACAAAATGACCGATGAGAAAGGAAATGAAATTGCCTTCATGGGAATAACCCCCAAAAACATTTCTGAAAATTGGATGGTTGAGGCATTAGCACACTTTCAAACAGCAAATGATTATATCGGCCATGTAAGACAGTTACCATTACGTGATTATCGGCTGAATGATGGGGTTTATACTCTGATGGGAACAAAAGGAGAAAATGCTTATGAGTTCTTAATCTCAGATGTGGTGTCTGGAAATGGAGAACTGCTAACCAAAGTCTCTAATTGGTATAAAAAAGTCTTTGACGGATGGGCTGTGGTCGTAGATCAATCCCGAGCCCCAAGCTATTCTGTGGAGTTGCAAAATAAGAATGTCAGAAACAATATACTGGACACAGGAGCTGGTATCGGACAATCATTACCCGAAATTGTAGCAATAGCCAAGGCATGTGAAAAACCATGGCAATACATATTGGAGGAGCCTGAAACTCACCTACATCCTGCAGCTCATGCGGAAATGGCTGAATTTATGGCCAATGAGGTATCTTTGGACAAAAATAAACAGATATTAGTTGAAACCCATTCGTTAAACTTTATATTGAGACTCCGCACATTAGTAGCCACAAACAAGTTACATCCTAAAGATTTAGCTTTATACTACGTGAAATATGATGAAGATACAGGTGCAAGTTCTCTGAAAAAGGTGGAGGTCAGAGAAGATGGAAGCGTAAGTGATTGGCCTGATGACGTATTTAATGAATCGTATAAAGAGGCTGTATTGTTACATAATGCTCAAAAGAATCGTCAGGTATGAAGGTGCTTATCTCAAAAGATGTCTTTGAGGAGTCGAAAGATGACCGAGGGAGACTTGAACTGAACTTCTTGGTATACCTAATCACAATTAAGCAGAGCTATGAACTGCTTATAGATGATTCGGAGGTTCTGTCGTCTGAGTTCGTAAGAGGATTGAACGATAACGAGACTCGGATTTTTGAATTGGGATAAACTGAAATCTGTAGGAGGTTTTAAATTACCAAAGAATTATTCCCAGCAAGTATTTCTTCTGGATGGCTATCAAAGGCTATCTTCCTTATTTGGCTGTTTGACTAATGCTCAAAAGGCTAATCTTGAAATTGACGAAACAATCGACAGGGACTCTCTTTACAACTTGTATTTCGATCTTGAAGAGGAAAATTTTGTCTATTTGCGCTATACCCCAAAGCCTTATCAAGTACCAGTCCATATATTGATGAGTACAAGCGATTTCAGACAGTATTCTCGAAAATATATAGAACCATATTGTAAGGATGAGCAACTTGATATGTATTTGGATAGAGCTGATGCATTTTCGCGTACGCTGATTGACTATAAACTGGCTGTCGTGGAAATTTCAGAAGCAAGTTTATCGGATGCTGTAAACATTTTTTCCCGCGTGAATTCCAAAGGTACTGACATCTCGTATGATTATATGGTTAATGCACTAAGTTACAGTTCGGATTTCAGTTTCTCTGTCGAAATAGATAATTTAAAAGAACAATTATCCCAATATCACTTTGAAGGGATTACACGTAACAATCTGTTCAGATGCTATCAAAGTGCGTTCGATGAAAAAATGTATTTCGACCAGTCGAATATTGAAAAGTTGGCAGTACGACCGGATTTTAAAAACGTGGTAAAAAAAACTACACCTTATATCTTGAAAGCTGCAAAGTTTTTGTACAAGGAGTTGAATGTAGTGGATTACAAATTATTACCGTACAATATTCAACTTGTATTTGTAATGAAGTTCTTTAGCAAACTTCACACCCCCAACAAGATGCAGATACAAGAGTTAAAACGGTGGTTTTGGATAACGACCTATTCAAACTATTTTACAATTTATTCCTTGTCCAATCAACGTAAGGCTTTCGAATATTTCCTTAGCTTTCTGAATGGAGAGGTGGACAATAGTGTGTATTCGGACAATCCTTCTGTCCCCTTCAGGACACTGCCCTTCCCCAAAACCGTATCTCTTTCTGGCGTCAGAAGTAAGGCACTGATTCTTTTCGAACTGCAATTGTTGCGCGAAAGATCAAAAAAAATTCCAACCACATACGGATTGACATTGGGAAAGTTAGACTCAAAACTGCCATCAAGTCCAGAAAACATTGTTCCTACTTATATGGCAAAAAACTATCGTTCCTTCAATCCGAATTTAAAATCATTTAATCATGCGGAAGGAATTTCTTATAATTTTCTCCACCTTATTCCTCCAATCAATCAGGTTGAGGATTTAAAGGACTGCTTGAAAAGGCGCAAAAAGTTGATAATTGAAGAAGAACAGAACTTTGTGAGTAAGTTGGGGATGGATTACATAAAATAAAAGCAAATCTTCATTCAAAAATAGAAATTAGGATGCACGTAAATCCGTCCTACATTATCTCACAACGGCTTCTATGTAGCTTTTCCCCGCCTCCAGATGCTGGTCCTTTCCATAATTCGGACTGTATTTCCCCACCGGCATATCGCTCAGCACAAAGGCATTGCATTTCCGTCCTGCCACCACCTTGTCCGTCATGGCTGTGTTTATGGCCGTGGCGGCCATATTGACAACGAAACCCAGCAGTCCTCCGCCTTCGGAATAAAGACTGGTATCCACACTGATCAGCCCTTCCCGGTGATACAGCGTTTCGCCCGTGGAGGTAGAACGCAGGATGTATTCCACGCCTGCCGTCAACATCCCGGTGATGGGCTTCCGGTCCCATGACTTGATGATGGTGAACATGGCGGCATCTGCTCCCAGCACTTTCTTGAAAATCTGGATGTCGCGTTCCAGAAACAGTTCACTGTCGTAGGCGCTTTCTGTCTGAAACATCTCCATCGTCAGGTAGGGAGAATAGACATAGTATCCTTTTTCGCACAACGGCATGTACATGGTGGTATAAAAGAAGTCTTTCGCCTCCACCGAATTAGTCTGGTTGACAGGAGGCATAATCACGATGGATACGGGTTTTTCTTCATATAGCTTGGCATACTGCTGTCCGCGCGTAAGGGTCTCCGCACAGGAGGACAGCAAGACAACGGCCAGGCAAGCAAGGATGTAGTTCTTCATTTTTCAAGCTGTTTGATGATTCGTGAGATGTATTTTTCCGACTCCGGATAGGTCTTTATTTCTGTTCTCAAGAACGACAGGCCTTCTTCCTTCTTGCCTGTGCGATACAGCATATAGCCGTATTCCGCATACAGGCCGGGAGGCACCACGCCTCTCGAACCTCTCTGCTGTTCAATGATTTTCTGGTATTGCTCCAAGACTTTCGCTTGAAGTTCTTCCGTACTTTTCTTGCTGTATTGATAGGTGGTATCCTCATAGTCGTACCATGAATACAGCGAGTCTGTCGTGCCACAAGAAGACAGGGCCAGCAGACATGCACCTATAAACAGGATTCTTTTCGTCATGGCAAAGTAATGATCTGAGTTTCCTGGGTTGATAGAAAGATTTCCTTCCCGTAAAGAGACTTTCCGCCGTAGGTCACACGAAGGTGCTTCCGCCCGACGGGAACGGCATACGATGTCCCCTTCCGGTTCGCATTCCTGGATTTCACGACTTTTGCCTCAAAGGGCTTCCGGCCATCCAGTGTCACGGTCACTTCTTTTCCTGCATATTCACCCGAACTGGTAAAAAGCAGGTAGGCCATATCTTCTTTTCCGCTTTCCTGGGCTACAGGATAATGGGCCTTGCATCCGCACAGCAATGCTGCCAGCCCGGCAATCATCCATAATCTTGCTTTCATACTTATTTGGATTCTTCGATATAATACTCACTTAACTTACCTGTATCAATCGGAGTTGCAGCCGAAACTTCCACGAAAGAATATTCGGTTTCGGGGGTATCTCCTCCGGTAGACAAAACTTTCACCGTGCCTATCTGCTTTCCGGGCAGTTCAATCATCAGGCCGGTCTGCGGGTTCTTCACTTTCTTGCCTCTGGCCTTGACGACAAAGACATCTCCTTCCGCAATGCCCTGGCTCTTTCCTCCTGCAATCAGTACGGCATCGGAGTCGTAGGAAAGGAAATAGGTCCGCCACGGCTTGTCCGTGCATTTGTTAATGATGTTTTCTACCAGCTGGCCAATGGCTTCGGAAATGGCCTTGTCGCTCAATGTGGCATCAAAGTCGGCACGTCCGCCTACTCCCAGCGTGGTCTTGGTCGTCAAATCGGCTGTTCCCTTGGCCTCATCCGAATAAATAATCAGGCCCGTAGCCACGTCTACCAGTCGGATAGCCACTGCGGCTTCTACGGTCTGTGTCTTTGTAGAGGTGAAAACGCCCGACTTTCCGGTGTTCTTCCGGCCAAACTCGGTGATGGAACCAATTATCATGTAATCTGCACCGACTGTAGACAATTCTTTTTCTCCTTTTTGGGCTTCTTCCAGCAAGGTAGACAAATCGCTACGTTCCAGCAGAAGGAATTTCCCGGAGGCGGCCAGTTTGGCCGAAAGGATATCCAGTGCCTGCTTGCCCATGGGGTCATTCTCCTTGTCATAAAATATGCCTTTCGCATATTGCGTTTCGTTGGAGAAACGTCCGATGGCCACTTTCCGCTTAATCACTTTCTCGCTGGCAGCTGCCTGCATTTCCTGCGGGGCTTCTACCACTTCGACTTTTCTTTGTGCATAGCTGAAGTCGGCAAGCAAACCTGCACAGAATATCAATACACATACTCTTTTTATCATAGCTTGATGTGGTTAAATTCATACTCTGGCAAATATAGGGATTTTATGCAATAATCCATATTTTGAGGGTATTTATATATCTAGGGGCTACTCCTATCACTAGGAATAGCCCCCCAACATAATGAATTTAAAGAGAGATAATAACCTTTAGTTCAAAGGTTTGCTTATTTCCAAATCTACATAGCACTCCAACCATCCGGCTGCAGATGAACCCACAAATGCGTATACCATCGGATACTCTACAGCCGCTCCGTCGGTATAGGCACTGCAATATCCAAAATGATAAATCAGCTTTCCATCTTTTACCTTAGGCACAGCTACACACGGCACAGACAGTGAATAATATCCTCCGCTCAGGGACGTAGCCGATTTCAGCGTATAACTGCCATAAGTACCTATTTCTACATTTGCCGGAACAATCAAGATTCCGTTATCACCGATTTCCAGCGGCAAATAGTACTCCTTCAGAGCATCCAGGAGAACCAGATTGTCCGAAAGCATACCCACCTGACCGGTTCCCGAAACTTCCTGTCCATACGCCCCACTATAATAGGACATGTCCCAGTTGCCTCCAATCATACTGAGCGATACTTCAATCTGAGAAAGGCTGAGGACCAGTTCCTTTGCTCCTGACGAAACCTTAACTTCCGCACCACGGGGAGTCTTGTCGGCCGACGCAGCTACGTCAAACCGCAACACGTTGTTGTCCGTATCGTAAGTATAGGTCAACCATCCGGCAGCTTCTTCCGGCACGTCCACACTATAAGAGGTGTTGGTCTTGAAACTGAAATTGAACTGACCGCCCTCGTATCCGCAGCAGTAATACAGGTTATGTTCATCCAGAATGGTGACCGCTCCAGCCTGTACCACCGGCACATCGACAGAGCTTGTTCTTGTAGAAATGGTAACCAGGGCAATACGGCTGGTCACCTCCGAAGAGGTGGTTACCGCCACATGTACCACATTGCCTTCCACAGTGGTTGTACACCAATCCTTGTTCGATTGGGCAGTAACCGCCTCCGTAGCGTCCACGGTGATAGTACCCTCTCCGCTGGCCGCAGAGAAATCAATGCCGTCGGTCGCAACGACCTGCAATGAGCTGGTGACGGCTTCCTCATCGCTACATGACACCCACAAGGTGCATAAGCATAACGTGATAATAGAAAATATCTTTTTCATAAGCTATTCTTTTTTAATCAGAAACTTTAGTGAATACCGGATTTTCCCAAGCGGTCATCATTCTGTATCCACCCGAATTATAGATGAACAACCAGTCATTCATTTCGAGTTGACTATACGGATTGTTTTTGAATGTAATCGTCATCTGACCGTCTTGCTCGGTGGTTGTTCCTTCAAAGACTGTTTCCAGTGTAGAATAGAAATTACCTCCCGATCTGAGGCCCGGATACAAACCTACGGCTGCTCCATCCATATATCCTACCACCTGACCGTTGGCAGAGATGTCGTCGCGTTCTGTGTCGTAGTAGAATTCAACGTTCATCGTCCATGTGCTGCCGCCACTCAGGTAATACGTCTTCGTGGCCTGATAAGACTTACCGTCTTTCTTCACCTCCAGTGTCAGGCTGAAGCTAGAGCTTCCACTCTGTACATGGTAGGTACCCAGGTACTTTTCATAATTGGCGGGACGCTCGAATACCAGTTTCACATTGCTTCCCTCGTCGGTACAAGTGAACGTACTGGTTGCATTATCCCAGGTGAAGTTCTGCATCGATATGCCGTTGCAAACCATGGGTTCCACTGTTTTTACACCGTTTTCGGTACAAACGAACGGGTAATAAGCATAAGAGGATGTGCCATTCTCGTCTACACTTCCCAACAGGAAAGCACGGCCTTCTCGCATGACAGAAGCTACTTTCTGGTCGCCCTGCATCAGATTAAACAGGTTGTAGTCTGAATCCTCGCTGATCTGTGCGGCAGCAGCCAGATAGGTGGTCCAGTCTAACGTATCGTCCAGCCGGGTCATCACCATTTCCACACCATGCTTCTTTCCGGTGAGGCGAATCTCGTTTTCAGAAGTCGAGCGTACGATGAATTCATAGTCACCCATCAGACCCGGGTCGTTATATCCGTTGGGCTCACAAAACGCATGCAGAATCTCGTTATACGAGTCGAAGCTGATTTCTGTTCCGTTATACGACTGCACAGTATAGAGGGAGGTTGCGGTCTGCCCGGGAGTGTACGAAGAAGTCGCATAATCGGAAGCGATGGTCACCTCGTTGGCATCAAACTTAAAGAACAAGTTGGCAGCTCCACCCATACCTTCGCTGCCGTAACGGTATTCCAGTTTCCACCCGTTGGGGGCACTGGTCAACAAACTCTTCAATTCAAGGACGGAGGCATTTTCCCGGTCGGCAGATGACTGTTCGAACAAGTCCTCCTCACTGAACAAGCACGACTGCATGGAAACCGTCGCACATGCCAATAAACTATATAAAATTAATTTCTTCATAATTCCGGTGTTTTATTAGTTGAACAAGGTATTGATTTCTCCCTGCCGACGCTGAACCACGTCGCGCAATTCATACAAATCTACCCCCCATGAATCTTTCATGTACTTGTACACAATGTCGAACTTCTGTTCCAGGATGGCCCGTCCGTTGACATCCGGGTTATAGTACGGACTGTTGGGATCCGGTTCGGCTGTCTCCAGAAACGACTCCCAGGTGTCTGCCGAATTGGTCACAAAGATAGACAGCATCTCGGCAAAGTCTTCCGAACCGCGGTCCATGGCATACGGAGAGATGAATCCCATCTGCAACGCCTGGTCATCGTAAATCTGGTACCAGTCGGAACCCACATAGCTCGATTCGGTGATACGGTCGTAGTTGGTGTCGTAAGGCTTACGCTGGTTCAGGATGTGCGTAAACTCATGGTGCATGGTCTTGAAGTAATACTCATTCAGGGTATTGACGTCCAGGTTGTTCAGGTCCAGGTCGTTGATCTTGAAGAGGGTTACCTTCATACCCTGTTCGGCCTGACCCAGAATCATACCCGATTCGGTGTAGGCCACGTTGCCAATCATCTGAATCAGTTTCGGCACATAGGTACGTGTGGTTTCAATGCCCCATACCTCATCGTACGCTTCCATCCATACAAACTTCACGATTTTTGCCAGGGCGAAAGCTTTTTCGTAATCGGCCGGAACCAAGTCGTATTCCACGTCGGTTTCGTTGTCGTCCAGACGATATTTCACCTGAATATTATAGGTATAGACATAGTTTTCAAGCAGCCACTTGTCAAATTCATTCGGCTCTTCGGCTTCCGTTCCGTCCGACCCGAATATACTGTGCGAGGTATCTATCTCATCCTCGTTGTTGCAGGAAACAAACCCCAGCGACAGTAAAAACATTGATGCATATATAAAGTATTTTTTCATAATTGTTCCTCCTTGGCGATTAGTTATTTCTAGGATTAGGTTCCATACCTGCGCTGATTACATCACTCGGAATCTGAATGGCACGACGTGCATCGTTGGCATCCATCTGGTCGGTCACTTCGATGCTACCGTCGTCTTTCATGTAACGGCGATATACCGTGATGCCGAAACGTTTGATATCCAGCCAGCGGAGTCCCTCATGCAAGGTAGTGATACGGCGGGCCTGCAGGATGGCGTGAATCAGATTCTCCTGTGTGCCTTTCTCGATGGTGAATTCCGGATGCAACTCTTTCTTCACCGTAGGTTCGGTGGGTGTGTAATATGCCAAGCCGTCGTAGAAAGCGTTGATTTCCTCTTCCGTCATGGCCTGCGAACGGGTGGTATAAGCTGCCATCCAGCTGTTCAGGTCGGCCAGCGCATGCGTGTAATCTTTCTTCATGGCATAGGCCTCGGCACGGCTCAGCAGCAGTTCGTCGGCTGTAAACGCGGCATTGACACAATATCCGTTGATGGTTCCGGCTACCACGTCGACATACTCCTTATACTGTGCCACCTTCATGGAAATGATCTTGGTAGGCAGTGCAGAAGAGTTGCTCCATACGCCCACACGGTAAATCGTGGTATTCGGACTGGATGTATAATTTCCCCACGGACCATTCGAACGGTTGGTTTCATACGACACTTCGGGACCGTGCGCATAGCGTTCTCCCAATCCGTAAGGGCCACTCACATATCCCCAGTAAGAATGGAAGCAGACCAGCATCAGATTGGCCGCTCTCTCTGCATCCACGTATTCGTTCGGCTGGATTTCACCGTTCAGTGACAAAGCGCCCAGTGCTTCCCAGTCACGCAGCATCAGCGAAGGGTTGTCGCCCAGGACAGCTGTCGCATATTCTATCACTTTGTCGTAGTTCGACAAGTCCGGCTGGGTATAGTTCAGGTAGAAACGGGCCGCAAATGCATTGGCCGCATTCTTGTTGAAATGGTACTTGGGCACTGAATACTTGCTGTCGCTGATCAGAGGAAGTCCCTCCAGCAAATCCTTTTCTATCCCCTTGTACAACTCTTCCAGTGTACCGCGGTCGTAGTTCGGACTCACCGTATTTTCCAGTGAGGTCATGTAAGGCACACCCAAATCGGTTGCAGCAGTGGATGAATAGGCCTTGCAGAATACCGTAGCCAGGATAAAGTGATTGTAGGCACGGCACAGCAGTGCTTCACCCCGGGTGGCATCCATCGTAGAAGGATTTCCCTGCTCGGCAATCATCGTCAGCACCTGATTAGCTGTGGCAATTGCCTTGTAGCATCCTTCCCACACGGCAGCCGGAGAATCGTCTTCATTCTGGGAGGTATCTTCCCATTTGTACAGGTCTTCCTGCAAACGGCTCCACGCTGCATAACGGTTGGGGAAGGCATCGGTATTGTCGCTATACATTTCAAACATTTCCAGAGGCATGCTGTTGGGATAAGCCGTCACCAGCAGATAATCGGCGTTTTCTGATGTCACTTCCGTACGCTGGTCTGGCATCTCATCCAGAAAATCACTACAGGAAGCCAATCCCATCGAACTTCCTACAATGGCTGCTAATACTATATATTTCTTGTTCATAATGTCTTATTTTTTTGTTATAACCCTAATCTCAGTGTAAATGTAAACTGACGTGGCACCGGAGAAGCCACACCACCTGCATTGAAGAATTCAGGATCCTGTCCGTTCAACTTCTTGTCGGCATAGAGCAGGAACAGGTTCGTGGCCTGTACCTTCAGTGAAAGGTTCGACAGTTTCAGCGGAGCAATCCATGCTTTCGGGAACTCGTAGGCCAGTGAAATCTCCTTCATACGGATGAAGTCGCCTTTGGCCACACGTACATCCGAATAGTTGTAGGCATTGTACGCGTATCTGTAGTCGGTGTTCTCATTGTACATTCTGGCAGAAATGATGGCAGGGATGTTGGTCACATTCTCATCGCCCGGCAAGGTCCAGCGGTTCTTGAACTCACGTGTCATGGCACTCAGGTCGGAATACTGGGCACTGAATATCGGATTCAGACGAACCACGTTGCCAAACGAATAAGTCATGAAGATGTTCAGACGGAAACCTTTGTACGTAAAGATGTTACCCAAGCTACCGGTAATGGTCGGGTCGGTAGGGCCTTCGTAAATCAGGAAGTCTGTGTTGTCACGTTCCTGGAAGTTGATGCTGGTGCTGGTAATCTCTCCCTTTTCGTTTTCAATCAAAGGAATACCGTTTTCATCCAGTCCTTTGAACGGAATAGAGAACAAACCTCTTACCGGATAGCCTTGTTTGGCGAAACCTGTACCCGAAATCAAATCCATGATATTGGCGTTCTGCTGCAGGTCGGTTACTTCATTCTGCGCATTCGAGAAGATAAAATCGGTATTCCAGTTAAAGTCCTTGGTCTTGATGTTATGGGTAGACAAGGTAAATTCCACACCGTGTGACTTCATGGAAGCTACGTTGGCCAGTTTCAGAATCGTACCACCTACACCCTGTGTATTGACGGCACCAATCAAGTCGTAGTTGTTACGGGTATACCAGTCGAGTGCAAAGTTGATGCGGTTGTCGAGAAATCCCATATCCACCCCGATGTTCAGCTCATGTTTCTTTTCGTACGTCAGTTCACTGTTTTCCAGGTCTACCAGCTGCAAGCCTGATTCCTGAATATTGGTAAACGGACGGTAAGGAATGTAACTGTTGATGATTGCCTTCGAGTTGGTCACGTCGGCCGGACCCCGGTCGGCAGTCAGTGAGTAAGAAGCCTTCAGTGTCAAGTGTGACATGGCAGGTTCCAAGGCATCGAAGAATTTCTCTTCGTGCACATTCCATGCACCTGAGATATTCCACGTAGGCAACCAGCGTGCGTTACGGCTCTTACCCATGCGGTTGGTACCTTCGTAACGGATGGTACCGTTGATGGAGTATCTTCCGGCATACGAATAGTTGGCATTGGCGAAGAAAGCCACGCTGCGCACCTTCGTATTGTTCAGGCTGAAATACTGGTCGCCGTCTTCAATGCCTTTCTTAAAGTACTAGTAAATGTAATAAGGTGTCTCACCGTTTGCATACTGCATACCCCAACCCTGGAAATTGGATTTCGTACGGTCGATGGCATTCACTTCCATACCTCCGAACCAGTTGGTCAGGTGTACCTCATTGAATACCTTGTTATAGTTCACCGTTCCACGGAAATCGTAGCTCAGCATCTTATAATCGGTACGGCGGTAAATACCCCCTTCCGGCAGTACGGAGATAGGCAGTGCATACGGGTTGTCGGGGTCGGTATACAGGAAGGGGTTCTTGTCCATGATGGTCTTGTCGTCCAGTCCGGCACGGTAAGCCTCCGCCTGATTTGAGTCATCCTTAATCTTGTGTTCCTGCGAAGTACCCTGATACTTTACGGCACCCAGCGCACTGAATTCCAGTCCTGCAACCGGTTTCCATTTCAGTTCACCCTGGAACTTCACATCCACGATGTTCAGGTCCATATAGTTGTTTTCCAGCTCGTTCAAGATATTAAACGGTGCATAGTTGCTGGTATAATACTCATTCGGGTCGAGCGTACGTGACGTATTCAGCGCGTAAGAGTACGGGTTGATATCGAAGTCACGCTTCACCTCACCGGAAACCACATCCACATCCTGTCCGAGGGTACCCGGAGCCTCCTGATTACGGTAAGAGGCATTGGCAATCATGTTAAAGCTCAACCATTTCGAAATGTTGTAAGAAGTATTCACATTCGCCGTATAACGTTCCACCGAACTGCGTTTGTACCATCCCGGATCGTACATGGCACTCAGAGAAGCATAGAACGACGACTTGTCCGTACCACTGCTGATGCTCACGGAGTGGTTCTGGCTCAAGCTCGGTGAGAAAAGCACGTCGAACCAGTCCGTATTGCGGAACTCGGCTGCCTGCAGATAGCTGTTGCGGGCACTTTCCGTGTTCTGCAACATCGGCAGTCCCGTACTTGGGTTGAACGTATTCATCAACTGATACATCTTACCATAGACACCGCTTTCTGCCGCACGTATGGTTTCCGAGAAATTCAGCCAACCCTTCTGCTCCATCTGCTTGTAGATACCCATCTGCTCCTGTGAGTTCATGATGTTGAAATCATTGTAACTCGGTACCAGACGCGTGGTAAACTCACCCGTATAGTTCACTCTGCTGGAACCGGCCTTACCTTTCTTAGTGGTCACGACAATCACACCGGCCATGGCACGTGCACCATAGATAGAAGTGGCCGAACCATCCTTCAGAATCTGGAAGCTCTCGATATCATCGGCGTTCAATCCTGCAATGGCCGAGCTGATCAATGTTTCGGCATCACCTGATGAAAGCTGGTCGGCACTCACCTCCACCGCATCTTCCATGATCACACCATCCACAACCCACAGCGGCTTGGAGCTACCGTAGATGGAAGTCGCACCACGCACACGGATTTTCGGAGCCGTACCGAACGTACCGGAAACGTTCTGTACCGATACACCGGCTGCCTTACCTTCCAGACCGCGGCTGATATCGGCCAGACCATCCATCTTCACGTCTTCACCCGAAATCTGCGTGGCGGCCCCACTGAACAGTCGCTTGTCCATGCGCTGCATACCGGTTACCACTACTTCATCCAGTACCTCCGTATCCGATTCCAGCGCTATCTTCATATTATTCCTGGCCGTAACCGTCTGCGATTTCATACCGATATAACTAATCACGAGCTTCGCCCCTTTATTGACTTTCAACGTAAATTTTCCGTCGATATCCGTAATTGTACCGTTAGAAGTTCCTTTTACTAAAATAGAAGCTCCCACCACAGGTAAGTCGTCCTCCGAAGATACCACCACACCTGTCACTTGTACAGCCTGTGCTATCGCCAGACTTATGCCTATTAACAAAAAGGCACAAAAAAGTGTAATTCTCCTTCTCATATTTCAATATTTTTTTGATAACGGCAACAAATTTATACATATTATTTTATACTATGAAACAAAAAGAGAGGAAAAATACATTTTTTTGTACAAATTTCTTTCATCGAAATAGAATGAACGTCAATTTGAGCATAAAAATGCAGAATAAATACCATATTATTTATTTAACTCTATCCAAAAAGAAGCCATACCATACTGGTTTATAAGCAATTAAACAACTACAAACTGGCATTTTTGTCACTATTTAGCGCAATTTGGCACATCATTCTGCTATTTACAGAAATAAATTTCTAAACTAATATTTATTTATATTTCAAAAAAAGCTTACATTGATTATTTAATAGCGAGCTGGACCTCTTTCATATACAGTTATTATTCAAATGGGTTCGCCAAATAATTATTTGCAATTATCCTTCTGGACTCTTACCACATGACAGGCTTTATCACCTGCAATCATTTTTAAATATAATCACGTAAGCAATTATTTACAGTTAAGTTTTGGAATTCCAAAACTTAACTCTTATTTTTGTAAAAATCTCGCAAAAATAAGAGTTAAGTTTATGATTTTAGAGTTTTGTGTTAGTAATTACCTGTCAATAAAGGATGAGTTAAAAATATCCTTTGTTGCAACTGCCCTTAAAGATGTTCTTACCGAGTCAAATGATATGATAACTGTACCCGATACCGGATTATCTGTATTACGGAGTGCAGTGATTTATGGTGCAAACGCTTCAGGAAAATCAAATGTTCTGAAGGCTATTGCTTTTTACAGGCGTTTTATCACAGACTCTTTCAAAAACAGTCAGGCCGGAGAAGCAATTGATATAGAGAACTTCCGGTTGAATACCACTTCAATGAATGAACCGACTACAATGGAAGCAACCTTTATTGTTGAAGGTTTCACTTACCGTTATGGGTTTGAAGTTGACAGCAAAGCTGTACGTGCAGAATGGCTATACCAGCGCACAAACAAGAAGAGAGCCAAAGAAGTCGAAATATTCTACAGAACAGAAGAAGGAACCACTGTTCATCAGAAAAGCTCTTTATTGATGGAGCTTGTAAACAAGAAAATGGTGCGTAACAATGCTTTACTGCTGTCTACCGGAGCACAGTTCAATGAGCCTATAGCAGTCAGTATCCTGCAATGGCTGAATGATATGCAGGTGATATTTGGCAATGATGAGGAAAGACTGTGGAAACTGGCTATAAAGTCTATGGATGATGAGAACATCCGTTTGCGTATTACGAACTTTGCAAAATATGCAGATTTGGGAATAGACAACATTGTAAAAACAGATAACCGTATCGTTAGTACCCACAGGCAATATAATGATGAGGGAAAAGAAACCAATAGTGTAGCTTTTTCATTCAGCAGTAATGAATCGGAAGGTACAATAAAATATTTTTCTTTGTCGTATCCCATCATTGATGCTTTGGACAATGGAAAGTTTTTGGTTATTGATGAACTTAACTCAAAACTTCACCCTTTGTTGGTTCGTAAAATCATCAGCCTTTTCAACTCGGCAAAAACAAACCCCAAAGGTGCACAACTACTTTTTACAACTCATGACACCTTCCTGTTAAGCGCCGGAATATTTCGCCGTGACCAGATATGGTTTACTCAGAAAAACAGTTTCGGTTCTACTGAAGCATATTCACTGGTTGAATATAAGGTACGCAGCAATACTCCATTTGAAAGAGATTATCTGTTAGGCAAATACGGTGCAACTCCCATTATCGGTGAAATGGAGAAGGTCTTTAATAGGGAGGAGTGAGTATGGGAAGACAAACAAAAAAGGACCATCGTACAAGCAGTCTGACCAGAAAGCAGGGAACAAGAAATGTAAAACAATCGTTTCTCATTGTATGTGAAGGAGTACGTACAGAACCAGACTACTTTAAGGCTTTCCGTATGACAACCGCCACAGTCAAAGCCATAGGCCAGGCAATGAATACTATAAGTCTTGTCAATAAGGCAATCAGCATACGTGATACCGAACAAAAGAAGAAGCATTGTTATGACCAGTGTTGGGTCGTTTTTGACAAAGATGATTTTCCTGCTAAGGATTTCAATCAGGCAATAGCTTTGGCTCAAAAGAACGGTTTCCGTGTTGCTTACAGTAACCAGGCATTTGAGTATTGGTTCTTGTTACATTTTAATCTATATCGGGGTCCTCTTCATCGCCAGAATTATGCAGATATGCTGTCAAAACTTATAGGATTACCATATTCAAAAAATGAAGGATTTGGCGCTGTCATGTATAACAGGCTTTATCACCTGCAATTACAGGCAATAAAAAACGCAGCCCTTGTGCTTAATGAGGTTTCAAATGGAAATCCTGCTATGGAAGAATCCTCAACGACCGTGCATCTACTCGTGGAGGAATTAAATAAATACATCTAATGACTCATTTTATGATGTACTATACTAATATTTCTGTAAACCTTCTATTTTTATCTAAATACAAGAGTATCAAAAGATTTATATTCAATGGAAAAAGCGCATTCTGCATATCTACCAACAATTAAATATCACATTTTACCCTCAACAAACAATAATTATTTCTCTTTAGCCAATAAATTTGATAAATGGAAAGAAACCCTAAAGAACTGAGATAATCTAAAGCTTGATATAGAGCAACAACAAATACGTTTATTTGACTCATTTCTTGCAAACAAATGCACGAACCGCCTAAAAACAACTTAGGCTGTAACGCCTGATAAACAGCTCGTTACAGCCTAAATCAAATATTATCCTATATTGCTTATGCTTCTTCTATTGCAGCCTGCGCCGCAGCCAGTCTGGCAATCGGCACGCGGAACGGAGAGCAACTTACGTAGTCGAGACCGACCTTGTGACAGAACTTCACGGAAGTCGGTTCACCACCATGCTCGCCGCAGATACCGCATTTCAGATCGGGACGTACCGAACGGCCTTTGGCTACGGCCATCTCGATGAGCTGTCCCACTCCGTTCTGGTCGAGCACCTGGAACGGGTCGACCTTCAGAATCTTCTTCTCCAGGTACACCGGCAAGAAGGAAGCGATGTCGTCGCGCGAATAACCGAAGGTCATCTGGGTCAGGTCGTTCGTACCGAAAGAGAAATATTCGGCGTGTGAAGCGATGCGGTCGGCGGTCAGGGCAGCACGCGGCACCTCAATCATGGTACCCACCTTGAACGGGATTTCCACGCCTTCTTCCTTGAACAGCTGAGCAGCCGTAGCACGAATCACTTTCTCCTGCGCCTCAAACTCATACAAGATACCGATGAGCGGCACCATGATTTCCGGATGCGGGTCGTAGCCTTCCTTCTTCAGCTCGCAGGCGGCACCCAAGATGGCGCGGGTCTGCATCTCGGTGATTTCCGGATAAGTATTTCCCAGACGACAGCCGCGGTGACCCAGCATCGGGTTGTGCTCGCAGAGGTTGTCCACACGCTGGCGGATGTATTCCACAGTCACGCCCATGGCCTCGGCCATTTCTTCCTGCCCCTTCAGGTCGTGCGGCACGAACTCATGCAACGGCGGGTCGAGCAGACGCACGTTGACCGGCAGTCCGTCCATGGTCTTGAAAATTTCCTTGAAGTCGGCTTTCTGATAAGGCAACAGCTTGTCGAGGGCTTTCTTGCGGCCTTCCACATCCTCGGCCAGAATCATTTCGCGCATAGCGATAATCTTTTCGTCGTCGAAGAACATGTGTTCCGTACGGCAGAGTCCGATACCTACGGCACCGAAACCGCGGGCATCCTGTGCGTTGCGCGGCGTGTCGGCATTGGTACGCACTTTCAGGCGGGCGTACTTGTCGCAGAGTTCCATCAGTTCGGCAAAGTTGCCCGACAGCTTGGCCGGCTGGGTCGGGATTTCTCCGGCATACACATAACCGTTGGTTCCGTTGATGGAGATGTAGTCGCCTTCCTTCAGCACCACCCCGTCGATTTCCACCGTACGGGTCTTGTAGTTCACGTTGATGGCTCCGGCACCGGATACGCAGCACTTACCCATACCGCGAGCTACGACGGCTGCATGCGAGGTCATACCTCCGCGGGCGGTCAGGATACCTTCTGCAGCCTGCATACCGGCCAGGTCTTCCGGTGAAGTTTCGATACGTACCAGCACCACGCGATGACCGCCGTCATGCCATTCGGCTGCATCTTCAGCGAAGAAGACAATGCGTCCGCAAGCAGCTCCCGGAGAGGCCGGCAGACCGCGGGTCAGGACACGGGCACGTCCCAGCGCTTCCTTGTCGAACACCGGATGCAGCAGTTCGTCGAGTTTGTTGGGTTCGCAACGCATCAGGGCTGTCTTTTCGTCAATCATGCCCTGGTGCAGCATTTCCATGGCGATGCGTACCATAGCGGCACCCGTGCGCTTTCCGTTACGGGTCTGGAGGAACCAGAGCTTGCCTTCCTGTACGGTGAACTCCATGTCCTGCATGTCGTGGTAATGGTTCTCCAGCTTGGTCTGAAGCTCGTCGAGTTCTTTGTAGATGGCGGGCATGGCTTCTTCCATGGAAGGATACTTGGCCACACGTTCCTCTTCCGAGATGCCCTGCAGTTCGGCCCAACGCTGAGAGCCGATTTTCGTAATCTGCTGCGGTGTGCGGATACCGGCTACCACGTCCTCACCCTGAGCATTAATCAGGTATTCCCCGTTGAACAGGTCTTCTCCGGTAGCGGCGTCGCGTGAGAAGCAGACACCTGTGGCCGATGTCTCGCCCATGTTACCGAAGACCATGGCCTGCACGTTCACGGCTGTTCCCCACTCTGCCGGAATGCCTTCCATCTTGCGGTAGAGAATGGCGCGCTCGTTCATCCATGAATCGAATACGGCACAGATGGCGCCCCACAGCTGTTCGTAGGCGCATGACGGGAATTCCTGTCCGGTCTGTTTCTTCACGGCTTCCTTGAAGCGGACCACCAGCGTCTTCAGGTCGTCCACGTCGAGTTCGTTGTCCAGACGCACGCCCTTGGCCTTCTTCACGTCCTCGATGATGGCTTCAAACGGGTCGATGTCTTCCTTGTTCACGGGTTTCATGCCCAGCACCACGTCGCCATACATCTGCACGAAGCGGCGGTAAGAATCCCAGGCGAAGCGCGGGTTGCCGGTCTTGCGGGCCAGTCCCTCCACCACCTCGTCGTTCAGTCCCAGGTTCAGGATGGTATCCATCATTCCCGGCATGGACGCTCTGGCACCCGAACGTACGGAAACGAGCAACGGGTTTTCCACATCGCCGAATTTCGACTTCATCAAAGTTTCCACTCCCTTGATGGATTTCTCCACGTCGTCTTTCAGCAGGGCAACCACATCGTCTTTTCCTTTCTCAAAATATTCGTTGCAGACCTCCGTGGTGATGGTAAATCCCGGAGGTACAGGTACACCAATCAGATTCATTTCGGCCAGGTTTGCCCCCTTTCCACCCAGCAAGTTTCTCATGTCAGCTTTTCCTTCGGCATGTCCGTTCCCGAAGGTGTAGACTCTTTTCTTTTCCATGTTTTCTTATTTGATAAGGTTGAATAATGTTTTTCCGTTGGTTAACGATTGTGTTTTTCGTTGGTCAACAGCCGCAAATCTATACATATTTTATTGAATCCCAAATTTTGTGAAGATATTTTTCGACATATTTTGCAACATAGACTTAGCAAAATCAACTTCTTTCCAAAACATAGCAGAATGTCAGGAAAAATGTATAAATTTGCTCCCAAATTGGTTTTATTGAAAAAAACGTGGCAAGAAAGAAAAAAGAACTTCCCTTATTGGAGAAGGTAACGATAACAGATGTAGCCGCAGAAGGCAAGGCCGTGGCTAAAGTGAATGAACTGGTAGTGTTTGTCCCGTATGTAGTGCCGGGCGATGTAGTCGATTTACAGGTGAAACGCAAGAAGAACCATTACGCCGAAGCGGTGGCTGTAAAGTTCTATGAAAAATCGCCCCTGCGTGTGGAGCCGTTCTGCAGCCATTTCGGCGTGTGCGGAGGATGCAAATGGCAGTGTCTGTCGTACGAAGAGCAGCTCAAGTACAAGCAGAAACAAGTGTTCGACAACCTGACCCGCATCGGGAAGGTGGAACTTCCGGAATTCCGTCCCATCCTGGGTTCAGAAAAGACCCGTTTCTACCGCAACAAGCTGGAGTTTACGTTCTCCAACAAGCGCTGGCTCACCGAAGAGGAGGTGAAGCAGGACGTGAAGTACGACCAGATGAACGCGGTGGGATTCCACATTCCGGGAGCATTCGACAAGGTACTGGCCATCGACAAATGCTGGCTGCAGGACGACATCTCCAACCAGATTCGCAACGCGATGCGCGACTATGCCTACGCCCACAATTTCCCGTTCTTCGACCTGCGCTCGCAGGAAGGCTTGCTGCGTAACATCATAATCCGTACCTCGTCTACGGGCGAACTGATGGTGGTATTGCAGTGCAAGGTGACGAACGACGACGACCGCCGCAAGATGGAGGAAATCCTGCAGTTCATGGCCGACCAGTTCCCGCAGATTACTTCGCTGATGTATGTCATCAACAACAAGTGCAACGATACCATCGGTGACCTCGACGTGGAAGTGTTCAAAGGCAACGACCACATCTTCGAGGAGATGGAGGGACTGCGTTTCAAGGTGGGACCGAAATCGTTTTACCAGACCAATTCAGAACAAGCATATAATTTATATAAAGTAGCGCGCGAGTTTGCTGAACTCACGGGCAACGAACTGGTGTACGACCTCTACACAGGTACGGGTACCATTGCCAACTTCGTGGCACGGCAGGCACGCAAGGTGGTGGGCATCGAGTATGTGCCCGAAGCCATCGAGGATGCCAAGGTGAACTCAGCTCTGAACGGCATCGACAACACGCTGTTTTATGCGGGCGACATGAAGGACATCCTCACCAACGACTTCATCGCGGAACACGGACGTCCGGATGTCATCATCACCGACCCTCCCCGCGCGGGCATGCACAACGACGTCATCGACGTGATTCTGGCCGCCGAGCCGAAGCGTATCGTCTACGTAAGCTGCAACCCAGCCACACAGGCACGCGACCTCCAGCTGCTCGACGGCAAATATAAGGTAACCGCCGTACAGCCGGTCGACATGTTCCCCCACACGCACCACGTGGAGAATGTGGTACGCTTGGACCGCCGTTGAACGCACAGTATTTACCCAACTGATAACTAACCCAAGATTACGATACACAAAGTGGCAAGAAGAAATACAAACGGCCGGCGTCCCCTTCCGCGGGCTGCCGCCAGATATACGGTCTATCCGGTCACCGAACCGGCGGAACTGATGGAGTTCCTCATAAAGAAGATGGCAGGCATCAGCCGCACACGTGTGAAGGCTTTGCTGACCAACCGCGTGGTTATGGTGGACAACAACATCCAGACGCAGTACAACTATCCCCTCAAGCCGGGCATGAAAGTGCAGGTGAGCCGGGAAAAGCATAACCACGAATTCCGTCATCCGATGCTGAAGATTCTCTACGAAGATGCGTACCTCATCGTGGTGGAGAAGAAAGAGGGACTGCTCTCCGTGGCTACCGACCACCAGAAGGAACGTACCGCACAGCATATCCTCAATGAGTATGTGAAGCGGGAACACCGCAACAACCGCATCTTCGTGGTACACCGCCTCGACCGTGAGACCTCGGGCATCATGATGTATGCCAAGGACGAAAAGACACAGCACACGCTCCGCGACAACTGGCACGACATCGTGTACGACCGCCGCTACGTGGCCATCGTCATGGGCGACATGGAGAAAGACCAGGGCATGGTACGCTCCTGGCTCACCGACCGCAAGCTGTATGTCAGTTCCTCGCCGGTGGACGACGGGGGAAAACTCTCCATCACGCACTACCGCACCATCAAACGGGCCAATGGCTACTCGCTCGTGGAACTGCAGCTGGAAACGGGTCGCAAGAACCAGATTCGCGTACACATGCAGACCCTCGGACATCCGATTGTGGGCGACGCACGCTACGGCTGTGAATCCGACCCGCTCGGACGGTTGGCGCTTCACGCTTTCAAACTCTGCTTCTACCATCCACTCACGGGCGAACGCATGGAATTTGAAACACCTTACCCAGGTTCGTTCAAAAACCTGATGCTGAGAAAATAAAAACGACATTATGATAAAAAATCTGATTTTCGATTTTGGAGGGGTAATTGCCCCTATCAGCCGCGAAAAAGCCGTAGAGGCCTTTATCCGACTGGGACTGGCGGATGCTGACCAACGCCTGGACAAATATCACCAGACGGGTATCTTCCAAGAGCTGGAGGAAGGAAAGATTACAGCGGACGAATTTCAAACAAAACTGGGAGAACTGTGCGGACGTACACTTACATGGGAAGAAACCCGAGAGGCATGGATGGGTTTCTTTACGGGACTGGACGAACGCTTGCTCGACTGCCTCAAGGAACTTCGTAAACGTTATAAACTGTTTGTGCTGAGCAATACCAATCCCTACGTGATGGACTGGGCATGCAGCCCTGAATTTTCATCGAAAGGAAAACCGCTGACGGATTTCTTCGACAAACTTTATTTGTCGTACCAGATTGGAATAACAAAACCTGACCGGCGGATTTTTGACTTTCTGATAGCTGATGCCGGCATCGACCCGACAGAATCGCTCTTCGTAGACGATGGTGCTGGAAACGTGCAGGCAGCTCATGCACTGGGATTCCAGACGTATTGCCCGCATAACGGCGAAGACTGGCGCGACGCACTGACCGTACTGCTCCAGAAGGCCTGACCAATTCAAACA
>OIEN01000127.1_pt1 | contig 58248 bp, 50 predicted proteins | sample 1581741 | NCBI WGS metagenome assembly OIEN01 (sample SAMN01760944, study PRJEB22395) | human gut metagenome | reverse complement strand
AAAGGTTTTCATATACTTAATCATAAACACGGCGGTGGCACGGGTGTTTCCCTCACCGAAGGGGTGGATCTGCCAAATATCCGATGCAAACTTAGCAAGGTGATTTACCGCTGCTTCAACCGACAGTCCCTCATAAGAAAACTGCTTTTCGGTGGCAAAATCATAATCCAGCGTTTCTTTAATGCTGTTAAAATCAGCATAGATAACCGTTTCGCCGTTCAGTATCCATTCCTTTTTGGAAATGTTATACTTACGGATTTGTCCGGCGTGGTCAAATACGCCTTCAAACAATCTGCGGTGAATGGTAATCCACTCGGCAGGAGAGAACTGAAACGCTTTTTCGCCCAAAAGCTTGGTTATTCTTGCAGATACGATATCTGCCTCTTTGGTTTCATTTTCGATTTCTGTACGGGTGGTTCTCTGCTCATAATAGCTATGAATACGCTTCTGAGCTTCGTCAATGGTGATTTTGCCCTCGATGTGATCCTTTGCAGTATCCAGCAAATAATCGGAGGTTTTCAGCCCGTCAACCGCCTGCACGCCGACAGCAGTTTGCCAAGCTTCGCTTTTTTCGACTCTTTCGGGTTCGCCCTGCTTTATATATTCTTCAAGTTCAAATTGCCAATTCTTATCGGGCATATTTGTACCTCGTTTCTTACAATTCTTCCGTCTTAAAGGTTGTATAACCCTCGTAGTAGTAGCTATGGTCGATGCCTTTCATATAGACTTCGCGGCTGTTTATTTCGTCTGTAAGCGCACCTTTTAGCAACACTTTAATTTCCACATCTTTAATCGGACTGCGCTCCATAGCAAGCAGATAATCTTCCTTGTCCACCTTGCTCCAATCGACCACCTTGCCGATTTCATTTTTCAAAATATGGTCGAGCCAAATGCGAGTGCTGCGACCGTTACCCTCCCGAAACGGGTGGGCAATGTTCATCTCAACATACTTTTCTACGATCTCGTCAAAGTTCGACTGTGGCATTTTATCGATGTTTTCAAGCGCTGCTTGCAAGTACATTAAAGGCGCAAAACGGAAATTGCCCTTTGCAATATTGACTGCTCTAAGCTCACCTGCGAAGTTGTAAATGTCCTCAAAGAGGTACTTATGAATTGCCTGCAATGTTGCAAATTTACCTGCCGGAAGAGTATCGAGTAAACCTGTTTCAAAAAGCTCAACAGCCTTTTTCTTGCTGATGCGTTCTTCTTCACGGGCAAGGTCGGCAGAACTTGTCAAACCTAATTTATTTTCAAGTGCCATATTGCACCTCCGAAATTTGATTATTTATCCGCTGCAATACCGGATTTCATCCAAGCGTCAATTTCGCTGACTTTGAATTTCCAAAGGCGTCCGATTTTTGCTGCGGGCATATTTCTTCTTTCTATCCAATCAAGTACGGTATCACGGCTGACGCCAAGATATTCGCATATTTCTTTCATTGAGTACCAGCGCTCGATGTTAGAATCCATTAGATTTTCCTCGTTTTCAGATAGTTACAATTATACAAGTTTAGTATATCACACAGAGCACTTAAAATCAATGATTATTGCGGATTTATAAGGGAAAAGCAAGAAAAATTCAAAACAAAACGGAGCTGTTACTCAAACGGATCCGTAAGGTTAATTATAGTTATTTGTTTTTCTTGATTCTATTCGGAAAGCTACTCTCAAGCCACTCTTCAAACTCCGCAAGAGTGATTTTACCGTCTGTGCATTCGTCACGCTTGGTCATTGCCTGATATTTCCACTTTTTGAAATCTGGCTCTTTAATTTGCCTTACACGAACACGGGCAGCATAGCGTTTATAATACTTTTGATATAAAGGAATGGCGGCATTGTCTGCCATTTTCTTTTTGTAGTTTTCTTGTGCCGTAAACTCTTGGCAGTTACGGGTTTCACCCTCTACAATGCGGTCGCAGTAATTGGTGTCATAATTGCCTTTCATAATAAAATACTTACCACAACGCTTGCATTTACGCATTCCGATGTCAGATTTCAACAACTGCATAAGTTCAAACTCGATTTGCTGTTCAATGCTTTTGCAAACGCATGTTTCGTAATCATCAGCTTGCAAGACAGATAGTGCAATCATTTCCGGCATAGTGAAACTGAGCTCATCTATATTTCTTTGAATGTCAGAAGATACTTCTGAAACGACAGCCATTTTAATATCTAAATCGAAATCGCTTTCTACACAATCGTCAAGCACACTTTTAACTTGGAGTTGTCCGCAGAAAATCCGTGTAAATCAAGGCTTATCGACACCGCATACGCAAAAAACGCTGATATTTTATTGGGTTCAAGTAAAGACAAAAAATGCACTGATTTTAGCATTTTTGTTACTCTGCCTAATATTAAAGGTGAAGATTTATACGAGTATTTTCAGTATCTATTAAAAGAATATCCAGATGTTATGGAAACCAGTATGATTAGTGAAGTAACAGGATATAGAGTGGCTGCTGTTAATAGATGGTGTAGCAAACGTTTGACTAAAGAGCTGGTTCTTACTACAAACTGATGAAACCGGTGATAGAGCAAAACCAAAAGCCGAAGAAGAAAGACTAAGTAGTTTTCAGGGATTGACAATTAAATACTATTTGATTATAATAATATGATTTAGCAAAAGCTGAATGGGCGGCTTGGGATAAAAGGAGACTGTTATTATTATGTATGAGTATGTAGATGACAAACAATTTCTGAGCCGTATGCGTTCTCTTTGCGGAGATATAATGCAAGACCTTTGCCATACCTTAAAAGAAGAATATGACATAGGTTCTTCGTTTTATCTTGTTGGTAGCGGAGCAAGAAATCTGATATTACAAAATGCTAATCAGCCTATTGACTTGGATTATAACCTTGAAATCACAAGAATTGATGACTGGTATGATTGCAGAAACATCAAAGAATGTGTCAGAAAGGCTTTCAATATTGTTCTTAGAGAATATAAGTGGAACGACTGTGAAGATTCAACTTCGTCATTAACTACCGAGAAACGCTGTTTTAAAAAAGGAAACGATACTGGATTTTCAATCGATGTTTGTATTGTTTGTGAAGATGTTGATGGAAACTATCATCGCCTTATTCACGATAAGCGACGTTTTCCAAACAGATATTTCTGGAATCAAGCTCCTAATTCAAGAAACATTAGAGAGAAAGCGAAGTATATCAAAGAAAAAGGAAAATGGGAATTAGTCAGAGAGCAATACAAGAAAATTAAAAATAAGTATTTGACATCAAATGACTATAACCATTCTTCCTTTATCTGCTATATTGAAGCAGTAAACAATGTCTATAATTCAAGAAAGCACTGGAACTAAATAAAACCAATTTGATGTATCGTCACTGTAATCAGTGGCGATATTTTTTTACCAAAAGGAGATAATGAAACACAATGATTTGCATAAGTTGTAGCAAGTGGTTGTTTTATTTATCTATAAAAGGACAAAAAGAAAGTCGCCACAAGCGATATGAAGCTTGCGACGACGATGGCGCAGCGGGTGGGATTTGAACCCACGGGTGATTGCTCACACGATGGATTTCGAGTCCATGCCGTTATGACCTCTTCGGTACCGCTGCATATATAAACAGTAGATATATTCTATACTGTTTTTATTCTTTTGTCAATATTGCAAGTGATTTTATTTTATGATAAAATGTAATTAATAAACTAGCGTGTAGAAAAAGTCCAATTACAAATTTCTACACGCAGAAAGACTTCGAGAAAGTGAGATAAATTTCGTATTTTGCGAGTGGGAGCTGTACGTGGGTACTGCCCCCGAGCAAAAGACGGAAAGCGCCAAAGACGGCAAGGACTCGATGTCCTTGCCGTCTTTCCAATCCCTTTGGGTGCAACAAGTTGCACCCACCTCCATTTGCCAAGGAGGCTAAAATGTTTATTTATATTATTCGGCGCGGTTTAGCCGCTTTATCGACAGTCTGAATACATACTATGGAGATAAGTTATGGTAGCAATTATTGATTACGGTGCGGGAAATCTGTCGAGCGTGAAAAAAGCGCTTGATTATCTCGGCGCTGAAAGTGAAATTACACAGGACAAGGAAAAAATATTATCGGCAAGTCACGTTATTTTGCCGGGTGTCGGCTCGTTTGGTGACGCTATGGAGTCGATGAGAGAAAGAGGTCTTGTTGATACCGTGAAGCAGGCGGCGAGAGAAAAGAATTTTCTCGGCATTTGTCTCGGCTTGCAATTGCTTTTTGAAAGCAGTGAGGAAAGCCCCGGTGTTGAGGGGTTGGGAATTTTAAACGGTAAAATCAAAACCATTCCCAAAGATAACGGACTTAAAGTTCCGCATATCGGGTGGAACAGTGTTTCGCTCAAGCAAAAGGACGGAATTTTTAAAAATATTGATGACGAAAGCTATTTTTATTTTGTTCATTCGTTTTATCTTGACGGTGCTGACGAGGACGTTGTCGCAGGGGTTACGCAGTACGGCGTGCCAATTGAGTGTGCGGTTCAAAAGGGCAGGCTTTGTGCGGTGCAGTTTCACCCTGAAAAAAGCAGTAAATCAGGTCTTGCGCTTTTAAAGAATTTCTTAAATACGGAGGTAGAATAATATGTACGCTAAAAGAATTATTCCTTGCCTCGATGTGAAAAACGGACGAGTTGTAAAGGGTGTTTCGTTTGTTGATTTAAGAGATGCGGGTGACCCGGTTGAATGTGCGGCGGCTTATGACAGGCAGGGTGCGGACGAGCTTGTTTTGCTTGATATCACCGCCACTCACGAGGGCAGGAGCACAATGCTTGACATTGTTGAGCGTGTTGCGAAAACTGTATTTATACCGTTCACCGTCGGCGGCGGAATAAAAACGGTTGATGATTTCAAGGTGCTTTTAAGAGCAGGTGCGGATAAAATTTCCGTAAACTCTGCGGCAGTTCGCAATCCCGATTTGATTAATGAGGCTTCGTATAAATTCGGCGCTCAGTGCGTTGTTTGCGCTATTGATGCAAAAAGCGACGGCAAAGGCAGCTGGGAGGTTTACCTAAACGGCGGCAGAATCCCGACGGGAATTGACGCTGTCAAATGGGCTAAGGAGGCTGAGCAGAGAGGAGCCGGCGAAATTCTTTTGACCTCTATGGACAAGGACGGTCAAAAAACGGGATATGATATCGAGCTTACACGCACAATCAGCGAAAATGCAGGTATTCCCGTTATCGCTTCAGGCGGCGCAGGCAAGGCGGAGCATTTCCTTGATGCATTCAGGGCGGGCAAAGCCGATGCGGTTTTGGCGGCAAGCCTTTTCCATTTTAACGAGCTTCCTATTCCCGAATTAAAAAAATATTTAAAGGAAAATGATATCAGCGTAAGAATATAAATTCAATATTATTATAAGCCGAGATTTATTTGCTTAAATCTCGGCTTTTTTTATAAAAATTAGTAATTTGCGATTTTTTGTTAAAAATACTTTTGAGGTGTTTTTTATGCGAAAAATAGGGAAAACGGTAATTTTTGACAAACCGCCTAAAATTATCGGTCACGCAGGTGTGGCAGGCAAAAAAGAGGGCGAGGGTCCGCTTGCAAAGGATTTTGATATGATTTTTGAGGATACAACTATGGGCCAACAGTCGTATGAGCTTGCGGAGTCGGCAATGCTTCACGATGCGATTATCAGAAGCCTGTCAAATGCGGGAGTTGCGCCAAGCTCGGTCGATTTTGTATTAAGCGGCGATTTGCTTAACCAATGTATGGGTTCGGCTTTTGCGCTTAAGGATTTGGAAATTCCGTCAATCGGTCTTTTCGGCGCTTGCTCAACCATGGCGCTTTCGCTTTCAACGGGCGCAATGCTTGTAAACAGCGGCGCTTCCTGCGTTGTTTGTGCAACATCAAGCCATTTCTGCTCAAGCGAAAGGCAGTTTCGTTTTCCGCTTGAATACGGAGGTCAACGTCCGCCGACGGCGCAATGGACTGTTACGGGAGCCGGCAGCAGCGTTGTGTCAAACGAGGGCAGGGGTACTGAAATCAAGGCAGTTCAAATCGGAACTATTACCGACCTCGGCATAACAGATGCAAATAATATGGGTGCGGCAATGGCACCTGCCGGTGCTATACTTAGACCATAAGGTTAAGATTTGTGACCGATTTTGCCATAGATTTTGAACTTATAATACATTTATGCACTCTACACACAAAAAATAAAAAATCGGTGGTGATAATAATTTAAATTCAAGCAATTACTTGTTCGATATTATGAAGATAAGGACAATGGAGAAATTGTTGAATTTATGAAAACAAAATGCTGGAAACAGTTTTAGTAAGCGTTGGAGAAATTTCTCCAACGCTTTTTTCATAGTTTTTTTGACTGTGAAAGCCAAAGTCAGCCTGAGTGCCGTCACTTCACAAAAATTTATATGGATTTTTAAGTATTTGTGTATTATAATAAAAAATGTATAGAAAATGTGGAGGTTTTTTATGAAAATTACTGTAATAGGCGGTGGCGGAGTTCGTTCAATGTTTCTTGCCAAAAGCATTGCGCAAAAGGCTGAAAAATTAAAAATTGACGAACTTTGCTTTATGGATAATAATAAGGAAAAATTAAGAATTTACGGCGGTATGGCAAGTCATGTTGCAAGGCTACTTTGCCCTAAAATGAAATTTACACTGACTTCGGATGCGATTGAAGCGGTAAAGGATGCCGATTATGTTATTACCACCATTCGTGTCGGCGAGGACGATATGAGAGCAAAGGACGAAAGAATTGCTTTAAATTACGGCGTTCTCGGTCAGGAAACGACGGGTGCGGCAGGGCTTTCGTTTGCAATGAGAAGTGTGCCGGCTCTTGCCGAATACTGCGAGCTTATCAAAAAATATTCAAAGCCTGATGTTAAAGTGTTCAACTTCACTAACCCTGCCGGAGTGGTGAGCCAAACGCTTAGGGATATGGGTTATGATTTTACATACGGAATTTGCGACGCTCCGTCGAGTATGCTGCGTACTTTTGCACTTATGTACGGCGAAAACCCGAACGATATAACAGGCGAGTGCTACGGATTAAATCATCTGTCGTATTTTAAGAGCATTAAGCTTTGCGGCAGAGAAATTATGAATGAACTTATTGAAAATGACGATGCGTACAAAAAAAGCGATATGCGTTATTTTGAAAAGGAACTTTTAAGGGACAGAGGTTGCATTATAAACGAATACCTCTACTACTTTTACTACCGTGAAAAGGCTGTTGAAAATATACTCAAAGCCGATAAAACCCGTGGTGAGCAGATTAGGGACATTAACAAAAATATGACTGCCGAGCTTTCAAAAATGGATATAGAAAATGATTTTGAAAACTGCTTTAAAGTTTTTTGCAAGTGGTACGGTATGCGTGAAGGCAGTTATATGGCGAGCGAAACAGGTGAAAAACGAAGTCAGCCGTGGCATTTTGATATTTATGAAGAGGATGACGGCGGCTATGCCGGAGTTGCGCTTAAATATATAGAAATTGCTCAAAGCGGAAGTAAGGGCTCAATGATTATGTGTATACCAAACGAAGGGGCGATAATCGGATTGAGGGATGACGATATTGTTGAAATAACCTGTGATGTTGACAAAAACGGTGCAACGCCGCACCGTATCGATGAGGTTGACGAGCAAAACCTTGAGCTTATTCGCAGGGTCAAAAACTATGAAAGGCTGTCATCAATAGCAATAAGGGAACGAAACAGGACGGCAGCTATTCAGGCGCTCACACTTCATCCGCTTGTAAACAGTTATTCCTTGGCAGTTAAACTTGTTGACGAATATATTAAGCATAATAAAGATTATTGTAACGGTTGGAAATAAATATTAAATGGGGTAAAATATATGGATAAGGAAACAAGATATGTAGGCGTTAAGGAAACGCTTGCATACGGTTTTGCAAATGCAGGTCAGGTTTTCGGCTACAATTTAATTGCCGGAGGTTACCTTTCGCTGTTTTTTACTAAGGTTTTTGAAATTCCGCCTGCTGCCGTATCAACAATGATTTTGTTTTTAGGCATTTGGGACACGGTCAACGACCCTCTTATGGGCGGACTTATTGATAAAACACGAACGAGGTACGGAAAACTTCGGCCGTATCTTTTGTTTGTGCCGCTTCCGCTTGCGATAGCTACGATTATGCTTTTTGCAGGGCCGGAGATTTTGGCTGACGCAAAGTCAACTACCGTAAAAATAATTTATATGTATATTTCCTATTTTATTTGGGAACTGTTTTACACTCTCGGCGATGTTCCGTTTTGGAGTATGAGTGCTGCCATTTCGCCGTCACCGAGTGACAGAACGAGAGTTATTTCCTCAGCAAGGTTTTTGTCAAGCCTTATTGGCGGTCTTTCAACAACAATGCTTGTTGTTATGATGGATTTGAGTAATAAAGGTGTTTGGCAAATTACTCTTGCGCAGGACTTTTTAATTCTTGCCGTGATTGCCGGTGTGTTCGGTATGGGGCTTTTTTCGCTTGCAGGTTTTAAAACAAGGGAAAGAGTAGTTCAAAGCGTTAAAGAACCGTCGCTTATTGATAATTTTAAAGTTCTTGTTAAAAACAAACCGCTTCTTTTAATAATCATCGGAAATGTGCTTTCAAGCTTTGGCGGTATATCAGGTGTTTTCCAAACTTATTACTATTCCGAAGTGCTTGACCTTAACTCTGCCGTTTTGTGGATAACACTTCCTGGCACACTTCTCGGCTTTATTACATATTTGCTCATTCCAAAGCTTAAAGAAAAGCTTGATAATAAGCATATAGTTATGGCAAACATTATTTTTAATGCTGTTTTGGGAGTAATAATATTCTTCTGCGGACTCGGTTTTTATAAGACTAATGTTATTGCTGTTTCGCTTCTTCTTATGGTTCAGTTTTTCTTACAGTCTTTCTTCCAAACAGTCAACAATGTTATTCCGACGGAAATGATTGGCGACACGGTTGACTATATGGAATGGAAAACAGGCAAAAGAAACGAGGGTGTCAGCTTTTCCGTTCTTACATTTGTGGGCAAACTTACCGGCTCGCTTTCAACTTCTGTCGGCACGGCACTTTTGCCGCTTATCGGCTTAACATTCACTAAAAATGCAGCAGGTGAATCGGTAGCTGTTAAGGGCGAACATACAGATTTGTGGATATGGGCGCTGTTTATACTCATTCCTAAGCTTTTGGGTCTTGTCACTCTTATTCCTTATGCGTTTTATAACTTGAATGGTAAAAAGTTAAAGCAAATTCGCTCTGAACTTAAAGTGAGGAGAGAAGAAAACGAGGCACTTAACATAAACGGAGGTGGCGAAAATGAGTAATAAATGCCCAAAATGTCAAGCAAAGCTAAGTCCGTTTTATCTTAAACCGACTTGCCCAAAGTGCGGCGTTAATATTATGCAGTACGGCTTTGACGAAAAGCTTGAAGAAGATAAAGTCAAGGCAGAAAATGAATGGAGCAAACTTGAAAATTCTCTTTTGAATATTAAAAAGTCAACGATAGGCTCACCGTGGACAATAGTAAGGCTTGTTCTCTTTTTTACTCCGCTTGCCTCAATGTGCCTGCCGCTTTTTTGGGCAGGGCATAAAAATGTTTCGCTCATCTCGTTTATAATGAGCATTGTTAATCATGGTCTTGATTTTAAAGGTATAGCAAGTGATAAGTCATATCTTTTTGCAGTCCTTTCGATAATTTGCGTAATTGTTTTCAGTCTGGCTGAAATAATTTGCTCGCTTTTCACCGCAAAAAAGGGTGGATATAAGAGAAATATTATCGCTTTTTCGCTTAATTTTATTGTTCTTGCGGTGATGTCGTTTCTTTCAATCGGCTTTGGCGCAAAGGCGAAAATCGGTTTGATTATCACTTTTTTGATTTATCTTGCTAAATTTGTTTTGCACAATATCGTTTCCAAAAAAGGAATTAAGCCGTATAATATCGTAATTGCAGTTGTGATTGCAGGTTCAATTATTGCCTCGCTTTTCTGCTTTTATCATTCAAACAAAGTCGTTTATACTGCGCCAAAAGTTGAAAGTTCAAACATAAGCGCCGTTACATTTAATGTTGCTTCCGCTTTCGGCACAAGCTTTGAAGATACAGACAGTATGACGAGGTGCAATCGATTTGCAAATTATATGAATGACGTTAAGCCTGATTTAATCGGCACTCAGGAAATGAATTCTTACTGGCTTAGTGACCTTGAAAATGAGCTTAAAGATTATGAAAGCTACGGTGTTAAGCGTGGCGGCGACAGTGAAGAAAAAAACAGCGAGATGAATGCAGTTTTTTGGAATAAAAACAAGTTTTCTTTGCTTGACAAGAATACGATTTGGCTCAGCAAAACCCCGAATAAAGAAAGCAAATATACCTATTTGGACGAAAACGGCAAAAAGGCAGAGGCGGGTTGCAACAGAATTTGCACCTATGTTGTGTTGACTGAAAAAGAAACGGGTAAAAATCTTGTTTTCTTAAACACTCACCTTGACAACGCATCCGAGCAGGCTTTAAACTTCGGCGCAAATGTTGTTTGCCAAAAGGTAGAAGAACTAAAAAATGAGTACGGCAAAAATGTAAAAATTGTGCTAACAGGTGATTTTAATTCGACTGTGGACTCTGCGGCTTATAAAACAATTGCAAAAATTCTTAATGACAGTACGGATTTTTCAAAGAAAGGCGCAACTTATCAGGAGTGGGGATATTGTTATACGGGGGATGATCCGATTGACTTTATTTTCACGAGCGGCACTCCTTCAAATTATACCGTTTTAAACGATTTGAACGGCGGATATATTTCTGACCATTACGGAGTTTTTGCAAGTGTTAAGTTTTAAATTATAGTTTGCGGTTGTGAATAAGCAACAATATCAGTGCTTGAAACCCTTAACGATTCGTTTCTTAATGTAAAACTTTTTGTTTATACTCACAACCATTCTTTTGGTTGCAAAAGAACGGTTGCGCCAAGAAAACAAATCAAGAGGAGTGATGCTTGACGCATCAAGTCCCCTTGATAATCCCCTTTACAAGGTGCGTGACTGCGTCACGATATTGATATTTATTTCAATATTTTAGTCTCTTTTTGCTAAATTATAATTTATAAAACAAAGGCTCAAGGTTTTTCCTTGAGCCTTTGTTGTTTATTAAAATTTATCTCCAACGCTTTTTAAGTTCAGTCATCTTTTTTCTTTTTGGTTATCACAAAAGCAAGGAGGGTGGCAACGGCAGCTGAGGTTACGAGTGCCGTGTTGTTGCCAGTATTCGGTGAAGTTTTTGATGTGTTTTTCTTTTTAGTTGATTTTACGGTTGTGTTGTGATTTTCGTTGTAATCGGTGACAGCGTTAACGTTTTTATCCGAAATGTTTTTTATTGTTGACTGCGTTGTTAATTCTGTTGTTGATTGCGTTGTCGATTCTGTTGTTGACTCTGTTATCGGTTGAGTTGTCGGCGGCTCGGTAGTAGGCGGAGTTGGATTTTTAACCCAGTGAGCAGTCAAGCTAAGCGTTGAAAAAACAGGTAAAGAAAAATCGTTTTCATTTTCACCGTTAAACCAGCCGTCAAAAGTATAACCGTCTTTTGTAGGCGTAGGCAATGTTAGCTTTTGACCTCTCAAAATATATTTTTTATCGTTACCGTTTCCGCCGTCTAAATCAAGCGTTACTTTAACCTTTGCGCTGTCGGCTATTGTTCCGTTTCCCGAAACAAAGCCACAGAATGTTCCGCCTGTTATTGTGCCGTTGTTTTCAACGTTTCCCTTAAAAATACCGCTGATTATATTGCCGTTGCAGACAATGTTGCTGTTAAGTGTGAAGTAGTCAAACTCAATATCACCGTCAATTATCATATTGTCTTTTATTTCAATTTTGGCGTTTTCCTGTGATTGGAAAAATTGAATTTTGCCTGTGATTTTCGCATTTTCGCCGATATATGCACGGCTGTCGCTTGTCAATTCGTCAATTATAAGCGTGCCTTGAAATTCAGAGTTGCCGCCAATTTTAGTTTCTGCGTTTCCTTTTGAAATAACATCGCCGATGAATTTTGAATTACCGCTGAGTTCCATTTTTGAATCAGGTTTTGTATAAAGATTATATCCGTTTTGTAGCGTGCCTGCGTACATATTAAACGAACCGTAGTTTTTAATCGAACATTCAAGCTTGCCGCTGCCTAAGCAATCAGTAATTGTAAGGGACGCATTGTTTTTAACCGTAATTGCATAATTACTTGCATTGCTTTTTATCGTTTTTCCGTTTAGGCAAATATTTATATTGTCATTGACTGTCTGCTCTGTAGCAAGATTAATGTCGTTTGCAAGGTAATAATTTCCCGAAGCGATAGGCAAAGAATCTGTGCTGTTCCATTCACTCCATTCAACATCTGTATGCGTGTCGTGACCGTTAAAGTCAGCGTTGCCGCCGCATACACAGTGCATGTGTTTATCCTTGCTCCACATATACATACAGTCCATAACCACCATATATTCATCACGGGAATTATGGTGAACTATTGCAATGGTGACTTTTTTACCTGAATAAGCAGACAAGTCAACTTCTACTTCTTGCCAAACATCCTTGACATTATAGCTGTCGCCAAGTTCACTTTGAGTGAAATCAAAATCATCACCGAGCTGGGTGTAGCTGTTTCCGCCGTCGGTCGAAATATATATACCGATTTTATCTTTAAGATACAATCCGTCAAATGCTACAATATCAAAAGTAAGTGAATAGATTTTTTTCTTACTCAGATTTTGTTCGGGTAAAATGAGCCAGTTGTCAGGCGTAAGTATTTTTCGGCTTTGTTTTATAAAAGAATTTGAATGAATTGATTGTTCGCCGTGGTGCGTTGATTTGTCGTCATTTTCAAAACCTGATTCTTCTTTCACTTTCCACCACTTGTAGCCGTCGCCGTCTTTGTCAATATTTTGCCATGTTGACGGTATGCCCTGTTCAAAACTCTCACTCCATTCAACATTCCAACCGGATTTTTCGTGCTCACTTGGAGCAACTCTTATTTTGATAGGTGATGAACTTTGCGTGTTGCTTGCAAAAACTATGGTAGGAACAGTGGCGATAACCAAACATATCGCAATAACAACGCTGATTATTTTCTTTTTCATTTAGTTTTCCCCCTTCAAATAATCGTTTTTGTATTTTTCCATAAACAAAATAACGCTTTGCTTTAGCACCTCCATTTGTGATTTTAAATAATATTCGTCCTCAAACATTGCATAGTGCACGCCGGCTCTGACAATAATGAAAATAAGCCCGGTTGTGATTTTATAAGGTATTCCTATTTTCGCCTCCAACGATTTTGCGTATGCAGTGTATCTTTCGTTTACGCCTTCAAAAAACTTTTTCCCATGCTCAATATATTTCGGATGAGTATATACTTGGTACATAAGCCTGTATTTTTTGCCGTGCTTTTCAGCTGTCCAATACGGTATTTCTTCAATAAATCGCATAACATCCTTTGCATCTGTCGGTGCCATTTGCATAAAATCATCCTCAACCTTAGCCATACAGTACGCAGTTGACTGAATGATTAAATCGTCCAAATCGTCAAAATATTGATAAAGCGTTGCAGATGTGCAACCGCAAGCTTCGGCAATTCCACGAATACCGACTGAGTGTAGTCCGTTTTCGGCAAAGCAGTCAAATGCCTTTTCCATAATTTCAATCTTTTTGGCAAAATATTGCTTTTCGTTTCTCGTTCTCATTTTAACATTTCCTTGTATATTTTATTTATTAATCAATCGCTCGATTATATTATAGCATACGGGGAATGATAATTGCAATATGTTTTTGTATTGAATTTGATATGTGCGTATATTATAATTAACCTTAGAGGAAGTCGGCAGTAAACAATGACGGTATTCCTTTTGAAATTAAGCGTAAAAAGCCGAATGTTTAAACAATTTCAGCTATATAAGAAGTTTTGAAAAGCGGTGGTAAAATGGAAACGATATTTGATATGGCGAGCATTAATTATCCCTACGGTGTTTTGCACGACCAAAAGCTAAAAAGTGTCAGGAATGAAGATAATAAATTTATTTTCACTTTTGACATTGAGGTTTTTAAGGAGGATTATTATGACGAAAAAATTTATGAAAAATATAAAAACTATAAGCACTGCGATATGACGGTTGAGATGAACGAAGAGCCGTTTAATTATTTTGAGCTTATAAGTTCGATTAACAATAAAGGTAAATTCAAAGGCTTGAGCCTTAATCGAGAAAATTTTGTCGATGTGATTAACAATGCAACTTCATCATCGTTTGTTTCGTGCTCAGCGACATACAGCGAATTCAAAATCGAACTCTGTGTATATTTTGATAAAAAAGGCAAGTATAAAAAATATAATAAATATGGTATGTTCCAAATAACGCTTGACGCCAAAAAGGTTACTTGGAACTATTACTAAAAACAGCGAAGCGGCTCATCGCTCGGCTATGATAAGGTTACAACGAATATAAGTAATTGCTTTTTTTACATAGTCATTTGTAAAGAAGTCTTGAGCAAATTTGATTTATTGAATGTTTATCACGTCTTTTTTATAATTATTTAGATTTCACATTGCGAATTGTTGGTAATTTGTTTGTAATGCTAAACGAAGAACACTTTTATATCCTGATTTAAACCCCATCGAATTTGAGGGGTTTAAAAATGAAGCCGGTGCAAACGCATTTACATTGTCTCCAAAGAAGTGGATAATGAGCACTAATGCTATGTTAATTGATCAAGGCATTTCACAAATAGAACGGTTAACATTATTGCATAATATGGCAATATCTCAGTTGAAAACTTTGATAGGAAACAAAAGTATAGAAAAATTAGATACTATGAATAATCAATTAAAATTGCCAACAGAAATAGTGAAATAAAAAATCACACAATGGTATTTACATTAATAAGATTGGAGATAATTTATGAGTGATATTTTAATAAATACTATTATTGAACATACGAATTTAATGTTTTATAATTTTTCGATTACATTAAAAACATGTGATATGGATTTGATATTATGCGATATGCCAATATGGAAACATGTGTACCATACTTTACATTCTTTGGATCAATGGTATATCAATCCTGAAGTATATACTGAACCGGATTTCCATGAACCAAATTTAAATAGTCTTGATGATTATGATAATCAAAAGGTATTATCACGAGAAATGTTAATTGATTATTTTGAAACAATCAAAGAGAAAATAATGGAATATTTAAACTCGTTAAGTGATGAGGATTTATATGAAAAACCCGATGGGTGTGAATATAACAGATTATCGTTAATTCTGGGTCAATTTAGACACTTTCATTGCCATATGGGCAATATAAATGCAACAACTATCTACAATACAAACAAATGGCCTAAAGTGCTTGGTATGTATTGGTTAGATAAAATTGATGATTGTGAAGAAATAAATGACTTGTATGAATGACTTTATACATTAGAATTATACTGATACTCAATAAAATTTGAGTTTGACTGCTACATTATTTTTATATAAAGAAACTGAATAATTTTAATAAATAATATAGGGGGCAAATATGTTTAGAGAAATTCGCAGAAAGAAAAAAGAAATTGATATGACGAGTGCAAAAAATTTGTTGAAATCTTGTCGGCGTGGTGTTATTGCCGTTAACGGAGATGACGGTTATCCTTATGCTGTTCCTGTTAATTACTTATATGACAGCGAAAGTGAAAAAATCTATTTTCACGGTTCACGAGTAGGTCATAAAGTTGATTCGATTAAAGCTTGCGATAAGGTTTGTTTTACTGTTTACGGTAACGAAACTGTAAAAGATGAAAAATGGGCGCCGTATATGCAAAGCACGGTTGTGTTTGGCAGATGCCATTTGTTGGAAAATGATGTAAAATCAATAAAGCTTTTGAAAAAGTTAGCAAAAAAATATTACCCAAACGAAGAACTTATCAACGAAGAAATCGAAAAATCCGGAAAAGCTACACAGATGTTTGAAATAGAAATCGAGCATATCAGCGGAAAGGAAATTCAAGAACGATAAATAAGTTGCGATTTGCGTTTGCTTTATTTTCACCAATTTTGAATATGCCTCATCTAAGTTTGATGAATTAAGAAATAACAATTACAGTTAAGACACTTGTATTTATTACAGGTGTCTTTTTTGTTTGTAGGTTGATTAGGTTTCCACTGTCAGACTGTAACAATTCTTATGCTTTTACTAAACTTGTGTTTTTACGCAATATGGGCGAGGTATTTTGGTTTTGTTTCGTTTAGATAATCGACAAGTTGCTCATAAACATCCATAAACTTGAAGTTGATTGTAATATCACCGTTTTTGTGGACGAGAATCGAGTCAACGAGTTCACATAAAATCTGACGATTCAGTTTATCAATTTTGCCGAACTGCGTAAATTTTTTGATGAAATCGCTTTGATTTATTTGAGTTGATTTTTCGGTTTCTATTGTTTTTTCGTATTCTGCAATTTTTATGTCTAAATCGGCAATTTTGCTTGCCATATTTTCTTTAAGCGTTGTATACTCGTCAAGTGTGATGATGTTTGCCTTGTAATCGGGGTAAAGGTCAAGCGATATTTTTTTAATGTTTTCTCTATCGCTTTTCAGCTTATCGAGTGCTTTTTTGGTAAGCGTATGTCCGTTTTACAAAGTTTTTTCATCAACTCAATTATACCAAAAAAATGACTGCAAGCATCTCCTTTCGGAATTCTTGCAGTCATCTTTTTTTAGACTGTTTTTTACAGCATCTTTGATTTTAATCGGTTGTTGAGTACGCAAACGAACTTTCGCTTACATTAATGAAATTTTTAAATATCTTGCTGTAAAGCGATGAAATTTCTGCATTATCAAGCTTTTTAATCATTGAGAAGTCTTTTGCGTTAACAAAGCCGTCTTTGTTAAGGTCAACTGCTACCATAGGCATATTAAGCGTTTTGTCATCGGTAACATTTATTATTTCACGTCTGTTGAATGTACCGTTATCGAGAAGAAGATTATATTCGCCCTCTTTAAGAATACACTCAGCTTCGCCGCTATCATTTGTTGTACCGACAAGTTCATCGTTAACATAAACCTTAACACCCGAAAGAGCCGTTGTTCCCTCGGTTGATCCTTGTGCTTCAAGAACGGTCGTTTTAAACACGATTTTATAATAGCTTGTTGTGAGAATTGCGGTATATTCAGGACTTTCATAGCTTTCAAGTTCACCGCTGACCGCCTTAAATTTCACTTTATGCTCACCTGTTTTTAAAACAGAATAAGTATCGCCGTCAAGTTGAACCCAGCCGTTGCCGTCGTTATAATAATAAACCACATCACTTCCGCCGTTTGGAGTTGAAAGAGTGAATGTAACGATTTTATCGGTTTGACTGCCGAGTGTTCCCGATGGGGTAACATAAAGAACAGGTCTTTCAGGCTCAATAATATTGTTTACATTAATAACCTCGGTAGAAGTAAGTCCGTTATTTGCTGTCATAACAATAACATATCTGCCGTTATCACTTACTTCAAATGACTTTTCACCTGTTATATCTTTACCGTTTACGCTTACAGATTTAAGACCCGAACGACCGGTGTTAACATTAAATAAAACATTATAAGGCTTATCTGTTTTTTCTTCGGTTTCAAGCGTATATTCAAGAGTCGGCTTTTTGGTATCAATCATAATTCGATAGCTGTCGGAAACATTGCTTTCAACACCTGCGCCGTTAATTGCCTTGAAGATATATGATGCGTCAACATCTTCGTCAATAGTGATTATCGAACCCTCCTCGGCTTGTATCCAAGATTTACCGCCGTCGGTACTGTAATAGTAACGGACACCTGAAATTGCTTGATTAAGTATGCTCATACTAAACTGAACACCGTCAGCACTCCATCTGCCGAATGTACCCTCAAAATCAACACGGACAACCGGCTCGGTTTTATCGATTTTCACTTTGAAATCATTTTGAGTAACGGTTTCATTATCAGCATATGAAACAGCTTTAAATTTATAATTCCATTCGCCTTGATTTTTAACGGTAATGGTATCACCGTCTATCTCAGTCCAGTCTGAACCGTTAACGCTGTAGTAATATCTGTAAATTCCCGAATAAGCAGTTGAAGAAAGTTTGATTGTAACATCTTTTGAAGTCCAGGTATCGCTTTCGTAAGTTTCTTCTCCGGCTTTTGAAGTAATGACAATATCGGTAGGGGCTTGCACATCGATAACATAACCGTCATTTAACTTACTGTCGGAAACATTGCCCGCTTTATCAACTGCTCTCGCTTCGGCATAGCCCTTAAAGTTCGAATCTTGCAAAGGCTTATTGTTATCGTCGTATACCGCCCAATCGGTTAAAGGAGTTTTGTTTTCATCAACAAAACGATATTCAATTCTATCAACGCCGGCAACGCCCTCGTCCTCTGCTTTAATTGTAAGCTGCGTTGTTTTGTTAAAGAAAAGACCGAAAGTCATTTTGTTTACAAACCTTGCAAAATCTTTTGTATCTTTATGAGCAACCGTTACTTCTGTAACAGTCGGTTTTTGAGTATCGATATTTTCAATTTTAATAGTTTTTTCGCTTTCGAGCAAGCTGTTTGAAACAACTTTAACTGTATATTCACCGTTTTGAGTTACTGTAAACTCGCTTTGGCTGTCAATAGCGTCACCGTTTAAGTAAACCGCCTTAACACCTGAAATACCCACCTGCAAATCGGTAATTTTAACACAATAAGATTGATTTGTAATTTCGGTTACATCTTGAACAAGATTAAAGTTTGCAACGGTTTTATCTATTTTTACAGCATAACTTTGAGTTGAATAACTTTCGATACCTGCACTGTTAACAGATTTGAACGCATATGCGGCATTTGTGCTTTCGGATACGGTAAGTGTATTGCCGTTCATTTCAGTCCATTTGCCGCCGTTGATATTATAATAGTATTTAACGCCGTCAAGCTTATGCGTACTGTCTAAAGTAAAGGTAACATCACCGCTCGTCCACGAACCATCATAGCCGGAGGTATCAACACTGACTACAGGTTTGCCGTAAATAATGATAGGAAAAGTAGCTTCGGCAGAGCGACCGTAGTGAGTATAAATAACTTTAGCAGTTTGTTCTTCGTCTAATTTATTGTAGTCAATTTCGGAATCGTCAACTTTATAGTCAAACACTTCTTCCCTCGGTGCATTGCTGTAATTTGCAAACACCTGAAGTCCGCTCAAATCAAGTTCCTTTGTACCCTCAATATAAGCGTATTTAGGGGCAGTGATATCGATAGATTCAACGGCTTTTGAATTAACTTTAATCGGGAATACTGAACGTAATTGCTCGCCTGCTCTGACAAGAGTTACGATAATATACTGCTCTCTGTCAATCAAAGTAGGGTCAAAACCGCTGATTTCATAATCGTCAACATCAACGCTGATAAGAGAATCGCCGTAATCCTCAGCATCCGGATAATATTCAGCAAGTTTTGAACGGTCATATATTGCAGAAACTTTTAAACCGGTCAAATCAAGCTCGGTATCGCCCTCAACATAATCGTATTTTTCAGGAGCGGTAACGGCGATATTATTAGGTAAAATTTCCACAACCTGAATATTCTTTGAAGCCTCGGCAAAAGAGCCGTCAACAGAAGATACACCCTCATTACCAAAGAGCCACAAGGTTGTTTTACCTGCTGCTTTACCGGTAACTTTACCGTTTGAATCAACAGAAGCGACACTGTTTTCTGTATTTCCCGAGGTACTGCTCCAAGCAGAGTTCCACGGACGGTTTCCGTCATCGGTTGAAAGACCCCAGTGAACATTTTTAACATTAATTCTTGACGGAGAAAAGATTGAAGTATAACTTCTCGGAAAATCTTTTACAACATAATCGTTACCTGTTATTGAAGCATTAACAAGTTCATTTACAGAAGCGCCCCTTACATTAAATGTGATAGATGCACGAACGCCACCGATTATTGCTGTAATCGTAACTGATTTTGAATTATAGATAGTAAGTCCGCCCGAATCAAGACCGAAAACATTACCTTCTGCGTCAACTGAAGCAACCGACGGATCTGAACTTTGCCATACGGCATTTTTGAGTAAATCAGTGTCATAGTCTGCCGGTAAAATATCGGTAATATTAATTTTAGCTGTTTTACCCTCTTCGAGGAAAGAATCACGACTGCCTGTCAAAACATTTGTAGTAAAGCCGCTGCCTTTTGAAAGGGAAAAACTCGTGATAGGTATACCGGAAGAAACTGTTTTTTCGGCTTCAATAGAAGTGCCGTTATATGTAACTTTCACATACATTTTAATTATTCCGACACCTGTCGCAATAAGATTACCGGTTGTGTCTATCGTTGCAAAGCCGTTGCTTGCAGGAGAATCAGAAGTTGCGAGAACAAGGTCACCCGTTTGAGTATCGTAAAGACCCCATTCACGAACTACGCCGCTGTTTGAATTAAGCCTTGACGGAGTAACATTTGCTGTATATTTATTAGTTTCATTAAGAGCAACATTATCATAGCCTTTTATCTCAACGCCGTTGATTGTTTCACCGATAATGTTTCTGTTAATTTTAAGCGAAGCGGTTTTAGTAACGCCGTCTATTGTTGCAGTAATTGTAACGGTTTTAGATAATGAAACACCTGAACCTGCGTCAAGAGCGGTTACCGTACCATCCTTAGTAATAACTGCGGCTGTAGTATCCGAACTGCTCCATTCAACACTGCCTGTGTAAGCACCGGCCGGAGTTACATTTTCAACAGAAAGCTGAGTAGTTTCACCCTCTTTAATTTCAAGAGTTCCGCCGATAGAAAAGTCTGTAACGGGAAGTTCCTCGGCAGGAACTACAGTAAAATCAACAGTATCCGAAACTGCGGCGTACAAATTACTTTCAGGGTTAACACGAATAGTTACGCTGCCGGCTGAAGTAAATGTAACAAGGCCGTCAGAAGTAATTGTTGCGTGCTTTTTCGATTCGGTGTCAATAGTTTTACCTACGCTCCACTTAACCCCCTGTTTAAGTCTAACAGGAGTCACGGCACCGTAAAGCTGAATTTGTTTGCCGACAGCTACAATTTTAGGCACGACTTTCTTATTTGTAATATGAACACCTGTAGGCCAAATATTACCCGCAACGCTTTGGTCAACAACAACTTCTGCCTTGTCGGTTGCAAGAACGCTTCCACCCTCGCTTAAAAGCTTTGCAGTAATCGTTATGGTCATATTATTGAGCATTTTTTCAAGCTGTTCACCCATGGTTTGGTTAATACCCTTAACAATAGCAACAATCAAGTCGGTATTAAGATTGCTGTCGTTAAGGTCAATACCTGCTTTTGCAAAAGCTTTTTCAATAGCGTCGGCCGTTACATTACCTATAATAGGAGTAGGTCGCACTTCGTTATCAAGCCAATATTTGATTACTGCGGCTTTTGAATAGTCATAAGCCGTAACCTTACCGTTTTCGTCAACATCGGCAAGAAGCGGCATATTACTCTCCCACTCAACCGTAGAACCGGCAGGCAAATCGGTATCGCAATGAATTGTAAACTGCGCCGAGTCATATTCGGTAATATGAAGAGTCTCGGTAAGTTCGGCATCATTATAATAGATGGCGATATTCATTGCGGCATCTACTACAAAAGTTGACATAGTGACTGAAAATACAAGAGAAATACTTAATAAAATACTGATGATTCTTTTCACAATAATCCCCCCATTTGTAATGCTTACCAAAATACTACACATAAGCACTATATCATATTTTTGTAATTCTTACAACACTTTTGAAGAAATTGTTGGCGTGCGTGTAAATATAAATATTATATTTTATATAATAAGTCCAATTTATAATTCTAATATCTTTTTATCTTTTGAAAGCAAACATATTTCAAAGGTTTCACTATCATATCTTTTGCAATCTGTCCCGTTTTCCTTAACGGCAAGGTGTTTTTTAGACTGTTTTTTTCAGCACCTTTTGTATTGTTTTGAATAGTTTACCAAATTCCCATAATATGCTGCATAGCAAGGCTGACGCCTGTAATTCCAACCCGGCACGAGCCGCCGACGAGTAAAGGCTTTCCGCCGGTTTTTATTAACTGAACAACATTGCTGTTTAATCCTATTGCAGCCATAGCCATAATAATCATAAATTTGGATGATTCTTTTACAGGATTAAATGCCTTTACATCAACACCCATTTTTACGCACACGGTAGTTATAATAGATGCAAGAACATTATAGAAAAATATAACAGCTATTGATTGGGCTACATCGTTAAAGCAGGTGTGCTCAAAGAAATAAAACTGAACGATTTTAAAATACTTCACGACTTTGATTTTATCTGGGAAAAAGACAGTGTTTATTCAAATAAATATCTTTCTTTTTGCAAAGAATTTGCGAAATGAAAAATAGTGAAAAAATAGTGAAAATTTAGTGAAGATTAAAAAAGGTTTTCACTGTCAGACTGTAACAATTCTTATGCTTTTATTAAACTTATATTTTTTCGCAAAATATACAAGAATATTTTTAATGAATTCAAAATTAACTTTGTCAATTGCTATTTTAATATCATTTTTATTTTCTCATTTCAAAACTATTTTACGCAATGTGGGCGAGGTATTTTGGCTTTGTTTCGTTGAGATAATCGACAAGTTGCTCATAAACATCCATAAACTTGAAATTGATTGTAATATCGCCGTTTTTGTGGACAAGAATCGAGTCAACGAGTTCACATAAAATCGGACGATTCAGTTTATCAATTTTGCCGAACTGCGTAAATTTTTTGATGAAATCGCTTTGATTTATTTGAGTTGATTTTTCGGTTTCTATTGTTTTTTCGTATTCTGCAATTTTTATGTCTAAATCGGCAATTTTGCTTGCCATATTTTCTTTAAGCGTTGTATACTCGTCAAGTGTGATGATGTTTGCCTTGTAATCGGGGTAAAGGTCAAGCGATATTTTTTTAATGTTTTCTCTGTCGCTTTTCAGCTTATCGAGTGCTTTTTTGGTAAGCGTATCGCCGTTTTTCACTGCTTGTTTATTGATTTTATCAAGAATTTTTTCAAGCTCAACAGCCGTGTCAATCATATTTTGAATAGACGAAAGCACCGTTTTTTCAAGCACATCAATGCGAATTGAATGAGGCGAACAGGCAGTTTTGCTCTTTTTGCTTGCTGTGACACAACGGTAATATTTGTAAACCCCGTAAGCGTGATTATTAACCTTTTTGCTCATAGCACGGTGGCAGTCGGCACATTTTACAAAGCCGGAAAACAGGTCAACCTCCGTCTTTTTTGGCGAAGTTCGAGTGTTTCTGTTGAAAAGCGACTGCGCTTTTTCAAAAGTTTCCTTGTCAATAATCGGCTCGTGCGTGCCCTCAACAATTATCCATTCTTCCTTAGGCTTTGCCCTGCATTTCTTGATTTTGTAGCTTAAATTTGTGCTTTTGCCCTGCACCATATTTCCGATATACATTTGATTTCTAAGCATTCTGCGAACGGTCGAGTCGCACCATAAGCCGTCGTTATTTTTGTTCGTATGCTTGTAGTTAAAGCCTTTTTGACGCTTGTATTCGCTCGGATTCGGTATGCCCAGAGAGTTGAGGTTTTTTGTGATTCCTATAACGCTTTTGCCCTCAATAAACCATTTAAAAATCGTTATGACAACTTCTGCCGCCTCGTCATCAATTACCAATTTATGGTGGTCGTCAGGGTCTTTCAAATAGCCGTAAGTGGCAAAAGAACCAATAAATTTGCCCTGCTTTCGGTTGATGTCAAGCGCCCCACGAATGCTGACGGAAGTGTTGGCAATGTAGCTTTCGTTAATGACGTTTTGAATGCCGACAGTAATGCACTGAGTGGCAGGATTTGTATGCTCACAAATCGTGTCGACACCGCTGTTTAAGGCGATAAATCGGATATTCAGCTTAACAAAAATATCGTCAATATATCGGCTTGAATCGGCATAGTTTCTGCCAAAACGAGAAAGGTCCTTTACTATCACGCAGTTGACTTTTTTAGCGTAAATATCGCTCATCATTCTGCTAAATGCCGGTCGCTCAAAATTTGCGCCGGACCATCCGTCATCAATATAAAAATCGGAAATTTTAATGTCGTCTTTATGATTTACATATTCACTCAAAATATCTTTTTGCGAAGTTATTGAGTCGCTTTCAATCTTATCTCCGTCCTCTTTGGAGAGTCGAACATAAACGGCGGCATTCCAGATTTTTTTAGCTTTATTCTCTTTTAAAAATTCATCATATTTTTTCATTGCATATCCTCCAAGAATTTGACGATATGCACTCTGCACGCCTTGATTTTAGCATATCGCACCACCTTGTTCAACCTCCAATTCCTGTTAATTTATGCTTGCCAAATTAGCAAGCGAGTTTGCAAAATCATTACTGCCGACAAAATTTACCTTGACACCGACTTTGCCCACACGAAAAGCATAAGGATTTTTGACCGTGTCAAAATACTTTTCGCATCTTTTTTCAATTGGCTCTTTTGTGTCAATTTTTATGCTGCCAATGTCAGCTAAATTTTCATTTGCCAAATCGTCAATGTTCACATTTTTTAATTGCTCTAATTCTTCTTTTGTGTAAATAAAACCATTTCCTTTCATTACTATTTTTGGTGAAATTTTGCATTTTATTCCGTTAGTAATGTTTCAAGATATGTTGATGTCACAACAATTCCTTTTTTAATTTTGTAATAGTGCTTAATCATTCCTGCTTTTTCCAATGCGAAAAAATATCTTTTTATAGACTTTTCAGACACTCCCAATATATTTGCAAATTCCTTTTCTCTTTTGTAACAGACGGTTATGTTATCGCCGTCTTTGTCTTTCGCTTTCCATAAGCTGATTGCCTTGCCCTTTAGGTCATTCGGGATTACTGCCGAAAACTTAGGGTCGTTATATGTTGTCCTCAGTCTACAAAGTAAATATAAATCACGAAAGCTGTGCTTATTGCCGGCGTTCTCATAAAATTTCTCATAAAAACACAAAAATATTTAAAATGCAAACTAAATTTATTTGAATACAGTACATTCTGCAAATTATATGTCAAGTTGTTACATAAATATATCGAATTTGATAATTTTTTGTTGACACACATTTAGGTATGCTATATAATAACTATAAATTATAATCTAATTAATAATGTGATATTTTTGGGTATGAATTGACACAGCGCTTTCTTGCGTTGTTTGGGGAGTATATTGCATTGTGCAGTTGAAGTTTATATGTATTTTAAAGACTTTAGATGCTTGAAATAGTTGCGGCCAAAACGCAACCGATGTTCCGTGTCAAAAAGTCTTTTTTTATTTAGATTGTTTCTTGAGGATGGATATTATGTATCAATATGTTAAAAGAGTTTTAGACATAGTTATTGCGGTTTTATCTGCGATTTTACTTTCTCCATTGATGGCTGTGACGGCTATTGCAGTTAAGGCGGAGTCGGAAGGTCCGGCACTTTTTAAACAAGACAGACTGGGTAAAGGCGGAAAAGTATTTAAAATATATAAATTTCGCTCAATGTGCCAGGGTGCAGAACATACAGGCAGTGGTGTATATAGTGGTGCTGATGATATGAGAGTAACTAAAGTAGGAAAAATTATCAGAGCAACAAGTATTGATGAATTGCCGCAACTCTTTAATATAATCAAAGGCGATATGAGTTTCATTGGCCCTCGTCCGCCACTTACTTATCATCCGTGGGATATAAGTGAATATACCGAAGAACAGTTGCATATGTTTGATGTTCGTCCGGGTATATCCGGTTGGGCACAAATTAACGGAAGAAAAGATGTTGAGTGGCATAAAAGAATTGAGCTTAATTGCTGGTATGTTGACCATATGTCGCTTTTACTTGATATAAAAATTCTTTTTAAAACAATTTTTAAAGTACTTAAAAACGAAGATAATGTTAACAATGGTGCTACCCTTGTAACAGATGACACGAAAGCAGAAACAGTATAATTATGGCTTTAGAATATTTTTATATAACAAATAATCAATCTGTTGCCTTAGCTTGTGAAAGAGCAGGAGTTGACAGAATTTTTGTTGATATGGAATATATCGGCAAAGATGAACGTCAAAAAGGTCTTGATACGGTTAAAAATCATCATACTGTTCAAGACGTGAAAAATATAATGGCTGTAATAAAAAAATCAAAATTAATGGTTCGAGTTAATCCGATTCATAATGGCTCGGTTAATGAAATTAATTCGGTAATTGCAGCAGGTGCAGATTTTATTATGTTGCCTATGTGGAAAACTGTTGAAGATGTTAAGCAGTTTTTAGATATAGTAGATGGTAGGGCAAAGACAATGTTACTTCTTGAAACGGAAGAGGCAAGGTTATGTCTTGATGATGTTTTGAAGTTAAAGGGTATTGATGAAATACATATAGGTCTTAATGATTTACATTTAAGTCAACATAAAAAATTCATGTTTGAACTTTATACGGACGGTACGGTTGATGAAATTGTATCGAAGTTAAAGAAGGCAAGAATTAAATTCGGTATTGGCGGCGTAGGAAAAGTCAACAGCAATAATTTATTACCGGCTGAAAATATTTTATGTGAGCATTATAGGCTTGGCTCTTCAATGGCAATTCTTGCAAGAGCATTTTGTGATTGGGAAAAATATGATATAGATGAATTTGAAAAAATCATAACTGACGGAATTGCAGAAAACAGAGCTTTTGAGAAAGAAATTGAAAATAAGAATTCATCATATCTTGATGAGATGCATAAGCAAACCGCTAATATTATTGACAAAATAAAGGTAAATATATGAAATTACTTTTGACAGGTGCATTTAAGTACACAGATGAACAAATTGAATATTTAAAATCACTTGGAAATGATATTGTTTATGTGCAAGACGAAAGAAAAAAAATCGATTTTGATGTAAGCGATATTGAGGGCGTTGTTTGTAACGGCTTGTTTCTTTATAATGATATCAGGCACTTTAAAAAGTTAAAGTACATTCAGCTTACAAGCGCTGGTTTTGACAGAGTACCCATTGATTATATTAATGAGCATGAGATAAAAATTTATAATGCTCGTGGAGTTTATAGTATTCCAATGGCTGAATTCGCTTTATGCGGTGTGCTGCAGCTTATCAAACAATCAAGGCTATTTTATAAAAATCAAAATAATCATATTTGGGAAAAGTCAAGAACGCTTGGTGAACTTTCAGGTAAAACGGTTCTAATAGTCGGTGCAGGAAATATCGGCTCTGAAGTTGCCAAAAGATTTTCAGCATTTGATGCATCTGTTATTGGTGTTGATATAACCGATGATGATAGAAAATATTTTGACAAGGTAGAATTGTTCGATAATTTGGATGAACAATTAAAAATTGCAGATATCGTAATTTTGACATTACCGCTTACAGATTCTACAAGAGGAATGTTTGATAAAACAAAGTTTGATTTGATGAAAAAAAGTTCAATATTTGTGAATATCGCAAGAGGACCGTTAGTTGTCGAATCGGATTTGATAAACTCACTTAAATCAGGTGATATAAGTGGAGCAGTGCTGGATGTTTTTGGAGAAGAACCACTAAATGGAAATAGCCCGCTTTGGAATATGGATAATGTCATCCTAACACCGCATAATTCGTTTGTTGGTGAAAATAACAATAAACGAATGTTTAATGTTATAGTTGATAATTTGTTTAAGGAAAAGATTGAAAATCAATGAAAAAAGATATAATATTGATTGCCAATTATTGGCATTTTGAAGAAGAAAAAAGTAGCAGCCGTTATCGTTCATTTGCAGATATTTTGTGTGAAAAATATGACCTTGAAATAATAACATCAACTTTTTGTCATTTAAATAAAAAACAAAGAGAAATAAAACGATTAAATATTGAGGCACTTCCATACAAAATGAAGTTGTGTTATGAAAAAGGCTATAAAAAAAATATTGGCATTAAAAGAATATTGAGCTATACAGAGTTTGGAAAGAATGTTTATAAGTATTTGAAAACAAGAAAAAAACCTGATGCAATAATTGTCTCTGTGCCATCTCTTGCTGTGGCTGATTATGCAAGTCGTTTTGCAAAAAAAAATAAGATACCGTTAATAATTGACATTCAAGATCTTTGGCCGGAAGCGTTTAAAATGGCATTTAATATTCCAATAATTTCTGATATATTGTTTGCTCCGATGATGCTTCAGGCAAATAATATATATTCAAGAGCAGATGTTATTATGGCAGTTTCTGATACATATGTAAAAAGAGGAAAATTAGTAAATAATTCTGCAGATGGTTTAAGCATTTATATAGGAACAGACAGTTCTTTAGTTGAAGAAAAAACCAAAGGAATTGAAGTCAAAAAAGATGCGGATAAATTTGTTATAGGTTATGTTGGTGCACTTGGACATAGCTATGATATAAAAGAAGTAATCGATGCCATAAAGCTTTTGAATGACAAAGGATATAACAATATTAAATTTAAAATTATGGGAGATGGCGTATGTTTAACAGAGTTTAAAGATTATGCTTTAAAAAGGAAAGTGGATTGTGAGTTTCTCGGAATGCTCGAATATGGCTTAATGATGAAGACATTGATGATGTGTGATATCGCTGTCAATCCAATAGTTGGAAAATCTGTATCAAGTATAATAAATAAAGTGTCTGATTATGCTGCTGCGGGGATACCGGTTATTAATACGCAAAACAATAAAGAATATCGTGAGTTGCTTGAACAATATGAAGCTGGAACAAATGTGGAAAATGGAAATACCGAAGAATTAGCAAACGCAATATTACAATATTATCAAAATGATGAATATAAAAAAATTGTTGGTAAAAATGAAAAAAAAATGTTTGATGAAATGTTCGACCGAAGAAAAATATATCCTAAATTAATTTTGAAAATCAATGAATTATTAGATTAATTTTTTGCACGATAGCATGATGAGGGAATTTTTATGAAAGTTTTAATAATGAGTCATAATCCAATAACTGATTATAATAGCATGGGCAAAACTTTTTTTGGCTTATTTTCGGAATTTTCGCAAAATGAATTATGTCAATTCTATGTATATCCGACATTACCTAATGTAAAAGTTTGCGAAAGTTATTTTAGAATAACTGATAAAGAAGCTTTGAAAAGTATTTTTAAGCGAAAAAATACAGGTCGCATAATTAGTGAAGAAGAGATAAAACATGAAAATGCACTTTATGAGAACTCTAATTCGTCAAAAATTTATCGTGATAAAAATACAAATAGGGAAATAAAAATTTTTGTTCGTGACATTATATGGAAATTTTCAACTTGGAAAAGCACCAGCTTTAAAGATTGGCTGTCAAAAGAAAAACCTGATGTTATTTTTGCGGCACCGGGTTCATCAGGCTTTTTTTATGACTTAATATTGAGCGTTGCTAAGGGACTAAATATTCCTGTTGTGACTTATGTATGTGATGATTTTTATTTCAGTAATAAAAATAAAGTAGGTTTTATTAAAAAGGTTTATGCAAAATATATAAGAAAAAAAATAACAGAAATAATGAAAAAATCAAAAGAGGTTGTGACGATTTCTGAAGAATTGGCTACTGATTATGCAAAAGAATTCGGATGTAAATGCACTGTTGTTTCAACTGCAACAAATTTAAAAATAAAAAAAGAACCACATTGTGTAAACGGAAAGAATGTTTCGTATTTTGGTAATTTGCAACTTGGACGAGAAATTTCGCTTTTGGATATTGCAAAAGTTATTGATAGATATAATTTGAAGTATAGTTCTGATATGGTTTTGAATGTTTATACGGCAGATGACTCAGAGAAAATAAAAGCATTATTTAGTGGGATTTCTTGTGTCAAATTTCATGGCTTTCTTTCATCAAATGAAATGTATAAAGAAATGAGTAAAGCTTCGATATTATTACATATAGAATCATTTGAAAATGAAAACAGGGAAAGGGTTAAATATTCAATATCGACTAAGATTGCTGATTCGTTAGCCTCAGGAGTTTTTTTGTTTGCGTATGGTCCCAAAGGAATTGCATCTATTGAGTATCTAAAAAGAAATAATTGTGCGGGTGTTGCTGTAAACAAAAAACAACTGCAAGAGAAACTTTTTGAATATTTAAATGATTTTGAAATAAGAAATGAAATAGTTGGAAAAGCTTTGATTACGGCCCAAAATAATCATGATAGGAGGAAGCAAAGTGAATTGTTAAAATCCATTTTGTTAAAGGATAATATATGAAAGTTTTACAAGTAAATGTAGTATATAAAAACGGCAGTACAGGTAAAATTACAGCCGATATACATACAGAACTTTTAAAAAACGGAATAGAATCGGTTGTGTGTTATGGCAGAGGTTCAAAAGTTGATGAGCCATATGTTTATAAAACTTGCGGTGAATTATATGCAAAAATGAATAACGTTTTTTCGAGAATTACAGGGATAATGTATGCCGGCTGTCTTTTTTCCACAAGAAAACTTATTAACATAATAAAAAGAGAAAAGCCTGATATTGTTCATCTTCAATGCATAAACGGTTACTTTGTAAATATTTATAAGCTTGTAACTTGGCTGAAAAAAAATAAAATTAATACCATTTTAACTCTTCATGCCGAATTTATGTATACAGGTGGATGTGGTCACGCTTTTGATTGCGAACAGTGGAGAAAGCAGAGTGGAATTTGTTGCACAGATTGTCCACGGTGGAAAAAGGAAACTAAATCGATTTTCTTTAACAGAACTTCGACAATGTGGAAGAAAATGAAAAAAGCTTTTGACGGCTTTGATAAAGATAAATTGACGATAGTTTCTGTTTCACCATGGCTTATGGATAGGGCTAAGTCATCGCAGATATTTAGAAACTATAATCATAAAGTTATTTATAACGGTCTGGATACATCGGTTTTTAAATTATATGATACAACAGAGGTAAAGAAAAAATACAACTTGACAGACGAAAAAATTATCTTTCATGCTACGCCGAGTTTTAGTGATGACCCGAACAACATAAAAGGCGGTTGCTATGTTATTGAACTTGCTAAAAGAATGATTAATGATAATGTTAAAATTTTTGTCGCAGGCGATTATAAGAAAGGTATGAATTTGCCTAAAAATATAATTCTTCTCGGAAGAATTAAAGACCAAGTTGAACTTGCAAAGCTTTATTCTATGGCTGATGTTACTGTTCTTACGAGTAAGAAAGAGACATTTTCAATGGTAGTAGCCGAAAGCTTGTGTTGCGGCACACTGGTTGTAGGCTTTAAAGCCGGTGGGCCCGAACAGATTGCTATAAAAGAGTATAGTCAGTTTGTTGAGTATGGTGATGTTGAATTATTAGAAAAACATGTTAAAAATTTTATTGATTGTTTTCTTAATAAAAAGAATATAAGTGAAGCTTCGAGAAATTGCTACAGTAAAAAAACGATGTGTAATAATTATCTTGATGTTTATAAAGAAATATTAAAAAGTTGAGAAAAAAATATGTTATATTATACAGGATTACTTGTATTTGTATTCGCTACTTATGGTGTGACAAATCTTATAAAAAATAAAGAAACAGCAAAAAAAATATTCTTTTTTGCTGTTTGTGTTGCTGTTGTTTTGTTTCAAGGTTTTAGATCGTTTAATGTTGGTACAGATTTAGTTGGGTATTTACCTGCGTTTTCAGAAATAGGAACAATGCGCCATTTTAAACTCAAATATATGAATTATGAAAAAGGATACATTGTTTTAAACAGAGTGCTATATATGCTTGGATTTAATGAACGGCAATTTTTAATTGCTATTGCCGCCATTGTTCAAGTGCCTATTTTTTACACCATGTCAAAATATTCTGAAAAACCGCTAATCAGCGTTTTGTGGTATTTTTCTTTTGGAAATTTTGTAATGACATTTAGTGGGCTCAGGCAATCTATTGCTATGGCATTATGTTTTTTAGCATATTTCTTTATAAAACAAAAAAAATTGATTCCGTTTATTTTATTGATAATTTTTGCAAGTCTATTTCATTCATCTGCTTTATTTTGCTTACTGTTGTATCCGGCATACTTCATAAAGATTACAAAGAAAAGCGTAATTCTTGCGTTAGGAACATATGCAGTTGTCTTTATTATGCGTTCAAAGCTTTTTGCTGTTCTAAGTAAATTGTATTACGAAAAAGGTGTTGAGGAACAAAGAAATAATGCTTTTACAATGCTTGTTGTATATCTTTTATTATTTGTTGTTTCATTTTTGGGAAATTATGAGGATGAAGATTTTATTGGTTTAAGAAATATTCTTTTCTTAATAGCTGTAATATATTCATTTGCACCGATGCATAATTTTGTTACAAGAATAGCGTTTCCACTTACACTTTATATGACAATATATATTCCAAAATTTATAAATTCCTTTATTGTAAGACCAAAGTGGTTATATCATCTTTTATGTTGTGGCGTTTTAACTGGAAGTTTTTATTATATTATAGGTGGACTTGATACTTTGCCGTTTAGTTTTGGATAAGGATGATTTTATGAAAAAATAATTTATGTAGGCTATTACGATACAAAAAATAACGAAAAAAGAAAACAGAAACTATGTTTTGTTTGATATAAAATTGGAGAGGAATTTAAAATGAAGAAAATATTGCAAATTGTTTCGTGTCTGGAATTAGGCGGAACCGAAGCATTTATTATGAATAATTATCGTGTTTTGGATCGTTCAAAATATCAATTTGATTTTGCAGTTTTCATCGAAAAAGATTATCCATATTTAGATGAAATCAGTCAATTAGGCGGTAATGTTTATTTTTTAGGTACGCCTTCTTTAAAAAATGCACATAAATTTATTAAACGCTTTAAAGAAGTTGTTGATGAAGGCGGCCCATATTTTGCGGTTCACTCACATGTTAACATAGATAATGCTATACCGCTTTATGCTGCTCACTTATGTAATATTCCGATTCGTGTATCGCACTCACATGCTACAATCGGTAAAGATGTTAAACTTATAAAACAACTATGGGTTTCATTTAAAACGAATCTTATTAAAAAATACGCAACAGCATTTTTAGGTTGTTCCAAAGAAGCGGGGGCATATCTTTACGGCGAAAAATTTTTTTCTGAAAAAGGTATAGTTATTCCCAACGGAATCGCTGTAAAATCGTTTTTTGACGAAAGGGCTTCCGCAGTTAAAGCATTAAAGGAAGAATTTACAATAAATAAAAACTGCTCTTTGGTCATTGGAAATATCAGTAGATTTGAAGAAAACAAGAATAGCTTATTTACTATTAATGTGTTTAGCAAAATTTTAGATTTTATTCCGAAAGCAGTTTTAATAATGGGGGGGCCTGATGGCGGACTCTTAGAAGAATGTAAAAACCAAGTTGAAAAGCTTGGAATAGAAAAAAGTGTTCGCTTTATAGGTAAAAGAACAGATGTTCCTGCGTGTTTAAAACTATTTGATATTTATTTGTTTCCGTCACTTTTTGAAGGACTTGGAATTGCTCTTTTGGAAGCACAGGCAAGTGGGTGCTTTTGTGTTGCTTCGGACGGGGTTTCACCTGAAGTTGACCGTGGCTTAAATTCTGTTCATTTTATTTCTCTTAAAAAAAATGAAACAGATTGGGCTAAAGAGATAATTGAAAGTTATAATAATTGGAAAGAACCTGAACAGAAAGTAATTCTAAAAAAATTCATTGAATCTGGATTTGAAATTAACGAGGCGCATAAGAAATTGATGAGGATTTATAATGGAAAGTAAGAAAAAAACTGTATACTATGTTTGCTTTTATGCAGAACCTGAATTTGCAGACGATATCACATCATACCCTTCTGCTTGGAGTAAAATCGATTATGTGTCTGACACATTGAAAAGAAATGGCTATAATGTTTGTTATGTTTGTCCGGTTATTCCAAATAAAGGAAACTTTAGAAGAAAAACGGTACAAAAAGATGATCATGAAAAACATGTCTATTTCTCAGCGTTTAGTAATAAGAAATCGAACCTGTTAGGTAAGTTAAACAATTTTTGGCAAATGCTTCAATTATTGATGTATTTACTTATAAATAAAAAATTGAATGACCGTATATTAATATATCATTCAATGTATCATATCTTTTGGGCTACTGCGTTAAAAAAAATCTTCAGAAAAAAATATTTTTTAGAAATAGAAGATGTTTATTCGGCGTTATCGCCTGATGGTAATGCTTATGAAAAAAAAGAATGGGATTTTTTTGAAACAGCTGATGGATATCTTTGTGTAAATACCTTGATAAGAGATAAAATACATAATTCTGCACCAAAGATTATATCTCATGGTAGATATGCTGTTTCAGATCTAATAGAAAACAGAATAACAAGCAAATGTCGCTTAGTGTATGCAGGAGTAATCGAACAAGAGCGTAAAGGTGCTTTTTTGGCAGTTGAAACAATGAAATATTTACCCGAAAATTACGAACTTGTTATTCTTGGATTTGGAAATGAAAAAAATATTTGCGCTATCAAGGAAATAATAAAAAATATAAATGCCCAAAAGGGTTGGTGTTGCATCAAGTATTTAGGATATATGGCAGGAGAAGAATATTTGCGTGAATTGCAAAAATGTAGTATCGCACTGAGCACGCATATGTACGATGACACAAATATGAAGTCTGCCGATTATACATTTCCGTCTAAATTATTGGTTTATATGGGTAACGGATTGCATATTGTTGCACAAAATTTAAAATGTTTACGAACATCCGAAATCAGCGATTATATAACATATTATGATAGCCCTGTGCCGCAGTTGGTTGCCAAAGCAATCATGTCAGTGGATATGAAAAAGGAATATAACAGTAGAAACAGAATCAGTGAATTAGACAAAGAGTTTGTCAAAAATTTGGCAACACTATTAACAAATTGAGGTGTTATAATATGGAAAAAATATCAAAATATGATTACAATGTGGACATACCTGTCTTATTGATTTTCTTTTGCAGAGATGAGCAGTTAAAGCAGGTTTTTGATGAGGTAAAAAAAGCAAGACCTTCAAAACTTTATTTATATCAAGATGGGGCACGAAAGGACAAACCTTCTGACTTAATCGGAATTAATAAATGCAAAAATATTGTTTCTGATGAAAATATAGATTGGAACTGTGAAGTACATAGATTTTATCAAGAAAAAAATGTCGGATGCGATCCTTCAGAGTTTATTGCACAAAAATGGATGTTTGAAACAGAAGAGATGGGAATAATACTTGAAGATGATGATGTTCCGTCTCAAAGCTTTTTTAGATTTTGCAAAGAACTTTTAGTGAAGTACCAAGATAATCCACAAATAAATATGATTTGCGGAATGAACAACAATGATGTTTCAAAAAATATAAATGCGAGTTATCTCTTTACTAAAAAAGGCTCAATTTGGGGTTGGGCTTCTTGGAAAAGAGTAATTGATACATGGGATGAAAGTTATTCATGGCTTGAAAATCAAAATGATTTAGACAAAATTAAAACACAAATGTCAAAAAATGATTATAAAAATTTCATTGAAGTAGCTAAAAAACACAAATCATCAGGCAGAGCACATTATGAATCAATTAATGCAGCATCTATGTTTATTTATAACAGGCTGAATATTGTGCCCAAGTATAATATGATAACAAACATCGGTATTTCAAAAGATTCAACACATGCGGTTTCTGATATTAGATTATTACCAAAAAAAACACAGAAACTTTTGAATAAAAAACGCTATGACATAGAATTTCCTTTGATTCATCCTGACAAGATTGATAGAGATTTTAAATTTGAAAGAAAAATGACTGTAAATAAAACAGAGAAAATAATTATGAAAATAGAATCATTGTTTAGGAGCGTTTTGTATTTGGGAATTCGTGGAACAGTTATAAGAGCGAAAAACAAGAAGAAAAAAGGAGTTTTATGAAAAACAAACAATATCTTTTTGGCGCATTTATATCATATTTTGCAATATTTTTTAATATCGTAGCCGGGCTTGTATATATTCCGTGGATGGTAGGCAAAATCGGGCAATCTAATTATGCGTTATATACTTTGGCAACAACCTTTATTAGTTTGTTTTTGGTTGACTTCGGTTTGAGTTCTGCGGTATCAAGATTTGTGGCGAAATACCGTGCTGAAGGACAAGAAGAAAAAGCAAGCGATTTATTAGGAATAGTAACAAAACTTTATTTATGTATTGATGCAATAATATTTACAATTTTATTAGTTGTATATTTTTTTATTTCAAAGATATATAAAGGTTTAACTGCTGATGAAATTGAATTATACAAAAAACTATATATTATAGTTGCGACATATAGTGTTATTTCATTTCCTTTCATGCCGTTGCCCGGTGTAATAAATGCGTATGAAAAGTTTGTGCCGCTGAAATTATGCGATTTAGGTCAAAAAGTGTTAACCATTTTATTGGTTGTAGTTGCTTTATTAAACAATATGGACGTTATTGCCGTTGTTTCAGCAAACGCAATCAGTGGTTTAGTATTTATTGTAATTAAATTAATTATAATAAGATTGACAACGCCGGTAAAATACAAATTCAATGTAAAAAACAAGCAATTATTAAAAGAAATATTCGGCTTTTCAATTTGGGTTACGGTGATTAGCCTTGCTCAAAGATGCATTTTCAATTTGGCTCCTACAATTCTTGGAATACTGTCAACGAGTAAAGAAATTGCTTTGTTTGCGCCAGCGAATTCATTGGAAAGCTATTTTTATACAATTGCTGCTGCTGTAAATGGTATGTTCCTTGCAAAAATTTCAAAATATATTGCAGACGACAAAGAGGAAAAAATACTGGATTTGATGATAAAAGTCGGCAGTTATCAGTTTGTATTATTAGGATTGATAATGGTTGGATTTATCAGTTTAGGTCATGATTTCATGATTTTATGGATGGGTAAAGAATATGTAGGATCATGGCCGTGTGCGATTCTATTATTTATACCTGATATTTTATTGTTTTCACAACAAATTGCAAATACTACAGCCATTGCAAAAAATAAAGTTAAAGAGATGTCTTTTGGATATATTGGTATGGCTATTGTTTCAATAGCTATGTCGTTTATTTTGTGTAAAAAATATGGTGCGCTCGGTTCTGCAATTGCAATTACTTTAGCATATTCAGTTTTATTCATATGTTTAAATATTATTTACTATAAACATTTAAAAATAAATGTATTTGAATTTTTCAAAAAATGTTATATGAAATTTATACCTTCTTTGGCTTTAAGCGGAGCGTTAGGATATTTTATATCAAATAAAATTATAAATATTCATGGATGGTCTGGTCTGATTGTTAAGGGTATAATTGTTTGTGCACTCTATTTTGTATGTGTATTTGTTATAGGGCTTAACAAAAAAGACAGAAATAACATTTTGAATTTTATAAAAATTAAATTACATAAAAAAGAATCTAATTAGGAGAGCATAGAAATGTCTTTATTTACAGGAAAAACATTAATGATAACAGGTGGAACGGGGTCATTTGGTAACGCTGTTCTCAACAGGTTTTTAAAAACCGACATTGGCGAGATTCGTATTTTTTCTCGTGATGAGAAAAAGCAGGACGATATGCGTCACGAATTTCAGGCCAAGATGCCGGAGGTTGCCGACAAAATTAAGTTTTACATCGGTGATGTTCGTGATTTGCAGTCGGTAAAGGGTGCGATGCACGGTGTTGATTACATATTCCACGCAGCAGCTTTAAAGCAAGTTCCGTCTTGCGAATTTTTCCCTATGGAGGCTGTAAGAACTAATGTTATAGGTACTGATAATGTGCTTACGGCAGCTATTGATGAGGGTGTTGAGTGCGTAATTTGCCTTTCGACTGACAAGGCGGCTTACCCTATCAACGCTATGGGTATTACAAAAGCTATTGAGGAAAAGGTTTCGGTTGCTAAGTCGAGAATGTCGGGCAAGACTAAGATTTGCTGCACCCGCTACGGCAATGTAATGTGTTCTCGTGGCTCGGTTATTCCGCTTTGGATTGAACAAATTAAGAGCGGCAATCCGATTACTATTACCGAGGGTTCAATGACTCGTTTCATTATGTCGCTTGAAGAGGCAGTTGACCTTGTTCTTTTCGCATTTGAACACGGCGAAAACGGTGACTTGCTTATTCAAAAAGCTCCTGCTTGCACAATTCAGACTCAGGCAGAGGCTGTTTGCGAGCTTTTCGGCGGCAAAAAAGAAGATATTAAGGTAATCGGTATTCGTCACGGCGAGAAAATGTATGAAACACTTCTTACAAACGAAGAATGTGCAAAGGCTGTTGATATGGGCAATTTCTATCGTGTTCCTGCCGATAATCGTGGACTTAACTATGATAAATATTTCAAGGAGGGTGACGAAAAGAGAAACACTTTGACAGAGTTCAACTCTAACAATACTCGCCGTCTTAACCTTGAGGAAACAAAAGAAAAGATTGCAAGCCTTTCTTATATTAAGGAAGAACTTGCAAAGATGGACAAGTAATCGGAGGCAGAAATGGGCAAATTCGATAATGTTAAATGGAAAGAAAACGGCAAGCTTAAGCTTCTTATAATCGTAGGTACAAGACCGGAGATTATAAGGCTTGCGGCTGTAATTAATAAAACTCGTAAATATTTTGATGTCATTTTGGCTCATACAGGTCAAAATTACGACTATAATTTGAACGGTGTGTTTTTCAAAGATTTAAAGCTTGATGACCCGGAGGTTTACCTTGACGCTGTCGGTGATGACCTCGGCGAAACTTGCGGAAATATTATTGCTCAAAGCTATAAGCTTATGGCTGAAATCAAGCCTGACGCAGTGCTTGTTTTGGGCGATACAAACAGTTGCCTTTCGGTTATCGGTGCTAAAAGGCTTCATATTCCGATTTTCCATATGGAGGCAGGCAACAGATGCAAGGACGAGTGCTTGCCGGAGGAAACTAACAGAAGAATTGTTGATATTATTTCGGATGTGAATATGGCTTATTCGGAGCACGCAAGAAGATACCTTGCAGATTGCGGTTTGCCAAAAGAGAGAACTTATGTTACAGGCTCTCCTATGGCAGAAGTTTTGCACAATAATTTGGCTGAAATCGAGGCTTCCGATATTCATGAAAAATTAGGACTTGAAAAGGGTAAGTATATTCTTCTTTCGGCTCACCGTGAGGAAAATATTGATACAGAAAAGAACTTTTTAAGCCTTTTCAATGCTATTAATAAAATGGCAGAAAAGTATGATGTGCCTATTCTTTATTCTTGCCATCCAAGAAGTAAAAAAAGGCTTGAATCGACCGGCTTTAAGCTTGATAAAAGAGTTATTCAGCACGAGCCACTCGGTTTTCACGACTATAACTGCTTGCAGATGAACGCTATGGCAGTAGTGTCCGATTCAGGTACTTTGCCGGAGGAAAGCAGCTTTTTCACATCGGTAGGTCATCCTTTCCCTGCTGTTTGTATTCGTACTTCGACCGAAAGACCGGAGGCTATCGATAAGGCTTGCTTTATCATTTCAGGTATTGATGAAAAAGGCTTGCTTCAAGCAGTTGATACGGCTATTGAGATGAATAATAACGGCGACTACGGTATTCCTGTTCCTGATTATGTTGAGGAAAATGTAAGCACTAAGGTTGTTAAAATTATCCAAAGCTATACGGGAATTGTTAATAAAATGGTTTGGAGAAAAGAAATCGACTGATTTTATTCGATTTTGAATATGCTAAATGAGTAAGGATATTGCAAAAGTATTTTTTAACTTAATAGAATGTGAACTTAAAAATAAAAAAGTTCAAAATGTCGTTTTAACTGATGATGAAGTTAAAGAACTTTTTAATCTTTCAAAAAAGCACGATGTTATCAATCTGATTGCAGATGCTTTAATTAAAAATGATTTAATTAAAATGTCATCGCCTTATTATCCTAAATTTAAGTATGAACTTAAATATTCAGCAGGTTTTGTAGCTAATTTGGAATATGAGATTGAGCATATTAAATCTGTTTTTGAAAAAAATAAAATTGAGTATATATTGCTAAAGGGCAGTGTGCTTAGAAATTATTATCCCGAACCTTGGATGAGGACAAGTTGCGATATTGACATTTTAGTTCACGACGAACAGCTTGACAAGGCAGTAAAAGCGTTGACCCAAACAGGATACAGGGTTGAGGGCAATAAGCATTATCACGATATTAATTTGTATGCACCCGGCGGTATGCACCTTGAACTTCATCATAATATTAAAGAACGAGAAGAAAAAATGGATAAGGTTTTGGATGAGGTATGGCAACATTCAACAAAGTTAAATGGGTTTGAATATGCCGAAAGTCCTGAATTTTTCCTTTTTCACCACATTGCTCATATGGCATATCATTTTATACACGGCGGTTGCGGAATCAGAAGTTTTATTGACTTGTGGATTTTTGAAAATAAAATAGATATTGATAATGAAAAATATCGTGCTTTGCTTAAACAGGCTAATCTTGAAAAATTTGAAAAGTACGCTTTTGATTTAATGCACTATTGGCTTGATAACAAAGAGCCTAATGAGCAAATACTGATGATGGAGCATTATATTTTGACGGGCAGCACTTATGGTTCAAATGAAAAAAGCGTTGTTATCGGCAATTATAAGGCAGGCAGTAAGTTTAAGTATTTTTTAAACAGAATTTTTATGCCGCTTGAGGACCTCGCAACGATTTATCCTAAGCTTTATAAACACAAGTGGCTGTTGCCGTTTTATCAAATTTGCAGATGGACTAAAATTTTCAAGAAAAGAAAAAGTATTAAACAAGAGATTAATCTTACTGTTAATTCAAAAGAAGATTATTCCATAGATATGATGAAAAATTTGGATTTAATCAACTGATTTTGGAGAAAGAAATGAACATATTAGTAACAGGTGCTAAGGGTATGGTCGGTACAGCCCTTGTCAACAACCTTAAAAATATTAAAGACGGCAAAAACAAGACTCGTCCAAACATAATAATTGACGAGATTTTTGAATATGATATAGACTCAAGCGAAGCTGAGCTTGAAGAATACTGTCAAAAAGCCGATTTCGTTTTTAACCTTGCAGGTGTGAACAGACCGAAAAACGAAGAAGATTTTATGAACGGCAATTTTGGCTTTGGATCATTGCTTTTAGATACACTTAAAAAGTATAATAATAAGGCAACCGTTATGCTTTCGTCGTCTGTTCAGGCTACGCTTTCAGGCCGTTTCGGCAACAGTGAATACGGCAGGAGCAAAAAAGCAGGCGAAGATTTGTTTTTCGATTATGGTAAGGAAACAGGTGCAAAGGTTGCAGTTTACCGCTTTCCTAATTTGATGGGCCATTCAAGGCCTAAGTATAATTCTGCCGTTTCAACTTTTTGCTGGGCAGTGGCTAATGATGAGCCGTTTACCGTAACAGACCCAAAGGTTGAGCTTGAACTTTTATATATCGACGATTTGGTTGAGGGTATGTTTGACCTTTTGGAGGGTAAGGAAAAGCACTGCGAATTTGACTCAGTTGAAACTGTGCCTGACGATAAGGGCAAATTCTGCTTTGTTGAAACTACTCATAAGGTTACGCTTGGTGAAATTGTTGAGCTTTTGAATGAGTTTAAAGCACAACCTACTACTTTGATGATGCCGAAAATGCCTGATGGCAGCTTTGCAAAAAAGCTTTACAGCCTTTATTTAACATATCTTCCGACTGATAAATTTAAGTATGCGCTTAAAATGAATGTCGATAACCGTGGCTCGTTTACCGAACTTGTGCATACAAAAGATTGCGGTCAGGTGAGCATTAATATCAGTAAGCCGGGTATTACAAAAGGTCAGCATTGGCACAACAGTAAATGGGAACTTTTTATCGTCGTTTCAGGCCACGGGCTGATTGAGGAACGCAATATTAATACAGGTGAAAAGGTCAGCTTTGAAGTTTGGGGCGATAAAATCGAGGCTGTGCATATGATTCCCGGTTGGACGCATAATATTATTAATCTTAGCGAAACCGAAGATTTGGTTACGGTTATGACTTGTAACGAAATTTTTAACCCAAATAAACCCGATACATTTTTTGAAGAGGTATAAATTTAGGAGTTGAGGTAATTGGATATTGTTACAACGCTTTATAATGTAAGTAATGAAAAAATATTCTTTATCCTGCTCGCTTTTTCTCTTATTTTAGGTATCGGCAAACAGCTTTTTATGCTGAAGAAGTGCTACAATTATATAATTGCGGCATTTCTCTTTTTGTATGTTATTTTTATACTTTATATCACTTTGTTTTCACGGCTCAATACAGAGTCGGCAGGTGATTACAGCCTGATTCCGTTTCACTCATACTATTTGGCGGCTCACGGAATGAAAGAAATGATTAGAGAATCGATACTCAATATTCTCTTCTTCTATCCGTTCGGTTTTCTTTTCGGCAACTTGAATGTTGACAAAATCAATTCAAAGCGGTGGCTGATTATTCCGATTTCCTGTGCACTTAGCTTTATTATCGAACTTTCGCAATATGTTTTCAAACTCGGCTATGCGGAAATTGACGATGTTATTCATAATACGCTCGGCTGTGCTATTGGACTTCTTTTCTGCATTTTGCTCGAAAAAGCGTTTAGTTATAAACCGTCTAAATAAAAATACCGTAGGGGCGAACATTGTTCGCCTTTATTTTTGTATTCTATCGGCAAAAAACAATAAAAAGTGAGTGCAAAAGTGAAAAATTTTACTGATAAGAAAAATTTATAGTCTACCCTTGACAATGGCACCTGCGGCAGCAAGGACTATAAGTAGTTTTTTGAATGATACCGGAAGTTCGCCGGAGGATTATAATTTGATTTTGACAGGTGATTTGGGATACACGGGCAGTCAGCTTCTCTATGAACTTCTTGAAAAGGAACACAATATTAAATTAAAAGGCTTTCATAAGGATTGCGGAACGCTCATTTTTGATTTAAAAAAGCAGGATGTAAATTCCGGAGGCTCCGGCTGCGGCTGCAGCGCAAGCGTGCTTTGCTCTCATATTTTAAAGCAAATGGACAAGGGGATTTTGAAAAAGGTACTTTTTGTTGCTACGGGCGCACTTATGTCTCCTACTTCAAGCAAGCAAGGCAATTCAATCCCGGGTATAGCCCATGCGGTTTTACTTGAGAGGTGAAAAAATGAAGCATTTTAATAATCTTCGCCTTTTAACATCGTTTAGAGAAATTTCAACCGTTCTTGAAATTATTGCAAAAGCCATGCGAATATTTACGTTTGTTTTGGTGATTTTGCAGGGCGTTGCCTTAATTGCCGAGGCTAAAGGCAGTAAAATCAAAAAATTATAACAAACAAAATTAAGCGTTGGTGATTAGTTATACCAACGCTTTTTCTACGGCATATAACTTTATATTGTTATAAGACAATATGTGAAATACGAGACATACTGTAACAAAAATATTGCTTTTTCGACAAGCTTTTCATTGACAATGAATATTACATAATATATAATATATGCGATACAAAAAAATGAAAAAGTTTATTTTTCTCGTTTTCTTTTAATAAGTTTTTAAAGGTTCATGGGGAGTTAATTTGTATCAATGTGGGATATAGCATAAAGTTTTGCTTTTTATATATCGGCAGAGCTTATGCGTATGTTTTAAGACTTTAGATACTTGAAATAGTTGCGCTCAATTCGCAACCGATGTCCCGTGTCAAAAGTCTTTTTTTATTGATTTTCGATTATTGTGGGGAGAGAGGATCTGTTTGTGGAGAAAATAAAGAAATTATTTAATATAAAATGGACGCTTGTTTTATATGATGCAATTTTGTATTTAGCTTCATTTATTTTGATGTTTGTACTTAATAAAAGCATAAAAAATATGCAGATAATTGATGTTTTTATTAATACTTGCGTCGGCTTTTTAATTGTATTTTTGTGCAGATTTTTCGGTAGAATATATAACCAAATTTGGCGCTACGGCGGAATACAATGCTACATAAGATTGCTTTGTACGGATATGCTCGGTATGGTTTTGTATTTGGGCTTTGAGTGCGGCCTTTGCAATTTGCTTGGTTTCCAACGCTTTACCATTTCAAAAATCATCGCCATGATGTCGTTTAATACTCTTCTGGCTCTCGGAATGAGGATGTGTTATCGCTATTGCTTTAAATACGGTAATGAACTTAGCGCAAAGGGAAAACTTATGAGACTGCTTCTCAGAATTTTTGCCTTTGGAATGAGTATAAGGAAGGATGGCGAGGCTCATAAAATTTATGTTGCAATTGTAGGTGCGGGAAATGTCGGTGTAAGCCTTGCGGAGGAGCTTCTTAACAATAAAAATACATCATATACTCCCGTATGCTTTTTTGATATAAATAAGGACAAAGCAGGCAGGGATATTTACGGGATACCTGTTTTTCAGGCGAAACTGAACAATACCTTTGATATACTTAAAGATTACGGCGTGAAAGAAATTATTTTTGCGCTTCCTCCTTCAACGGAAAATACAGCAGAACTTTACGATTATTATAAAAAATCGAATTGCAAGATTAAAATATATGATTATCCGTCGTTTCAAACTGCCGGTAAAAAGCGACAGCTTCGTGAATTTGAGATTGAGGATTTGCTTTTTAGAAAGCCGATTGAGATTTCAGATGAAAAGACTTTGGGTTATTATGCAAATAAGGTCGTCCTTATTACGGGTGGCGGCGGTTCAATAGGCAGTGAACTTTGCCGTCAGCTTGCAAAAATGAGCCCTAAGCAAATTATAATTTTAGATATTTATGAAAACGGAGTTTACGATGTTCAGCAAGAATTGAAGTTTAAATACGGCAACAAGCTTGATTTAGAGGTCGAAATTGCTTCAATTACGGATAAAGACGCAATGAGCGTTGTGTTTGAAAAATATCATCCCGATATCGTGATTAATGCGGCTGCGCATAAGCATGTTCCGCTTATGGAGCATAACTGCGTCGAGGCAATTAAGAATAATGTTTTCGGAACTGAAAATGTGCTTGAGCTTTGCGAAGAATACGGTGTAGACAGATTTATGATGGTTTCTACCGACAAGGCAGTTAATCCGACTAATGTTATGGGTGCAACAAAGCGTATGTGCGAAATGATTGCGCAATCTTATGCCTTAAGGGGCAAGGTTAAGTGCTCTTGCACAAGATTTGGCAATGTTCTCGGCTCGGCAGGTTCAGTAATACCGCTGTTTAAAAGGCAAATTGCGGCAGGCGGCCCTGTAACGCTTACGGATAAGAGAATTATTCGTTATTTTATGACTATTCCGGAGGCTTCGCAGCTTGTGCTTCAATCGGGTGCAATAGCTAAAAACGGCGAAATTTTTGTGCTTGATATGGGTCAGCCGATTAAGATTTATGACCTTGCAAAGAATATGATTAATCTTTCTGCCGCACAAAATATTGAAATTATTGAAACAGGTCTTCGTCCGGGCGAAAAACTTTATGAGGAACTGCTTGTAAGAACTGACGAGTTGGATACTACGGAAAATGATTTGATTTTTGTTGAAAAGGAAAAGCCGATTTCTTACGATGAGGTCGAGCAAAAGCTCTCTGTTCTTAAAAATGCGGTCAATTCTAAGAATAACGACTTGGCAAGAGAAGCGCTTCGCTTTGTTATTCCTACTTTTAAAAGTCCGGAAGAGGTTAATAAAAACGCAGAAGAATCAATGGAAATGAATATTGTTAAAACAATTTAGTTTTTAAACCTCACATATTCAATTATAACAGTTTAACAACATAAAAAAACAGCACTCCAAAAGGGGTGCTGTTTTTTTATTTCATATTTGATTATTTTACAAAGTCTTGAGCAACTTCTGCAATATGCTCTGCCGAAAGACCAAACTGCTTAAGAAGTTCAACAGCAGGACCGCTGTGTCCGAATTCGTCGTTAATGCCGATACGTTTAACGGGAGTAGGGCAATTTTCGCTAAGGCAAGCGCAAACCGCCTCGCCAAGACCGCCGATAATGTTATGTTCCTCAACGGTGATAACTCTGCCGGTTTTCTTAGCCGATTTTATAACAAGCTCCTCGTCAAGCGGCTTGATTGTTGCAATATTGATGATTTCTGCGCTGATACCTTTAGCCTCAAGAGCCTTGCTTGCTTCAATCGCTTCGTTTACCATAAGGCCGTTTGCAATAATTGAAACGTCTGAGCCTTCTTTGATAACTTCGCCCTTGCCGATTTCAAATTTATAATCCTCACTGTGGAAAACAGGAACAGCAAGTCTGCCGAATCTGAGGTAAACAGGACCTTCGTACTTATATGCTGCCTTTACAGCCTGCCTTGCCTCGATATCGTCGGCCGGGCAAATAACAACCATACCCGGAATTGAACGCATAAGCGCAAAGTCCTCGCAACACTGGTGTGAAGCGCCGTCCTCACCAACTGAAATACCTGCATGTGTTGCGCCGATTTTAACATTAAGATGAGGATAACCGATTGTATTTCTAACCTGCTCAAATGCTCTGCCTGCGGCGAACATTGCAAAGCTTGAAGCGAACGGAACAAGCCCCATTGTGCTGAGTCCTGCGGCAACGCACATCATATTTGACTCTGCAATACCGCAGTTAAAATGACGGTTTGGATATGCTTTTTTGAAAATTCCTGTTTTTGTTGCTGCTGAGAGGTCAGCGTCCAATACTACAAGCTTGTCAGCACCTTCGCTTGCCAATTCCTTAAGCGCATTACCGTAGCTTTCACGTGTAGCTATTTTCTTAATTTCTGCCATAATTACGCCTCCTCAATTTCTGCAAGCTTTGCTTTAAGCTCGTTCATTGCAATTTCATATTCCTCATCGTTAGGTGCTTTGCCGTGCCAACCAACCTGATTTTCCATATATGACACGCCTAAGCCCTTAACTGTTTTCATAATAATACCGAAAGGCTTACCTGAGCCGATATTTTCGTGGAAAGCATTAAATGCCTTTTCAAGCTCGTCAAAATCGTTGCCGTTAATTTTGATGACGTTAAGGCCGAAAGCTTCCATTTTCTTATCAATAGGCTCAGCGTTCATAACGTCCTCGCACTTGCCGTCAATCTGAAGACCGTTTACGTCAACGATAACGCAAAGATTGTCAAGCTTATATTGGCTTGCAAACATCATAGCTTCCCAAACCTGACCTTCTTCTATCTCGCCGTCACCCAAAAGAGTGTAAACGTTGATATCCTTATCCAAATATTTAGCTCCCTTTGCCATACCTGCGGCAGCGCTGATACCTTGACCGAGAGAACCTGTTGACATATCAATTCCGGGAACGGTATTCATATTAGGATGGCCCTGAAGGTATGAGTCAATATGACGAAGTGTTTTTAAATCCTCAAACGGGAAAAATCCTTTAAGTGCAAGCGCACTGTAAAGACCGGGTGCGCAGTGACCTTTTGAAAGAACAAATCTGTCACGGTTTTCCGCTTTAGGATTTTTAGGGTCAATGTTTTTCATCTCGGCAAAATATAAATATGCAAATAAATCAGCCGAGGAAAGACTTCCTCCCGGATGACCTGCTTTAGCCGAATGTGTGCCTTCGATAATGCCCATTCTTATTTTTGTGGCATTTAAAGAAAGCATTTTTTTAGTTTCTTTATTCATAACTTATAGCCTTTCTGCTTACAACGTAAGCTTTAAGTATAATATTTAATATAAACCTCGCAAGGAGAGATTATATTAGAAATTGAATTATTTGTCCTGCTTGGTATAAAACGTATCAAGCACTAACTGCATAAGCTTATCCTTATCGGGATAAAACTCCGCATAAACAAAATCGGCATAATCTTTTTTCGTGCTTTCCTGCATATCGCCCTCAAGAGTTACGGTGTCGAAATTTGTAATACCCTTTGAAAGCATAAGAGATGCAAGATATGTTACATTGGAAAGCGAAAGATTAGTCGTGCTGTATTTGCTTGCGGTGTCATAAAGCCTTGTAACAACACTAAAGTCTTGGGTAACGGCAGGAATAACCTGAGATGCAAAAGCCTTAACATATTGAACCTGCCTTGCGGTTCTGTTAAGAGAGGCATTTACTGTGTCCATATCTCTCTGCCTTACATATTTTTCAGTCATATCGCCCGTAAGCTTGATTTTGTCGCCTTTTTTAATTCCAATGTCTTTAAAATCATAAAGCGAGTCAACGGTTACACCGCCGATTGAATCATTAATCGGAGCAATTCCGTTAAGGTCAAGCGCAAAATATTTGGTGATAGGCACATCATAAAGAATACGGCTGATTGAATTTGCGGTATTCTCTGCTGATTTTGCCTTGCCGTCACCGTAAGCGTAACTTAAGCAAAGCTGCATTTTTTCACTTCTGAGGAAAATTCCGCTTTCACTGTAAAGGTCAACGTCAACCATAGTGTCACGTGGGATGGCAATTGCCTTTGCTTTGCCTGTTTTTGTATTGATTGTAAGCAAAATATCGGCATCGCTCTGCCCGCCTGTGCCTACGCTTCCGTTGTCAAGACCTAAATCACGCTTGTCAACACCCATAAATGCAATTGCGATAACGTCGCCGTTATAAACATATTTATTGCCGTTATATTCAATTGTTTCCTGATAATTCGTTTGGTCAGGAACGTTTTTAAGCTCATTCTTACCGCTTGATTCAAGAAAAGCAAGTGTGCCGACGAATGCAAGGATTACCGCTAAAATTATTGCAAGTGCCGAAATTCCGATTTTTGCCGGAATACTCATTTTTTTCTTGTGATGACGGTGGTGTGAAGAATGATGATTTGAGGAATGATGACTTGAAGAATGTGAATGATGCGAGCCGCCGCTATGATGGTGTGAGGAGTGATGATGCTCGCTTGAATGATGATGACTGCCTGATGAGTGATGATGTTCGCCTGATGAACTGTGCGCCGAACGATGAATTTCACTTTCGCTTTTCGGAGTAATTTCAAAATCCGACTTTTGCGCTGCGTTCTCTTTTTTCTCCGTTGCCGGTACGTTTTCGCCAAACGAAAAATCAATATTTTCGCCTTCGTCACTCGAATTTAACGTTTCTTCTATTTCATTTTTTATTTCTTCGCTGATTTGCTCCTTTTTAGGCAAAACGCTTTCACTTGCTTTGCTTTCTGAAGCCAAAATATCATCAAGGATATTGTCTAAATTAGGGTCAATTGGTTTTTTCATCTTTTACTAATTCTCCGCAAACTAAATATCTACTGCTTTTTTGGTTTGTAATACATGTTGAAAGAACAACGATTTTGCTGTTAATTCCAAGCGGTTTATCAAGCTGTGTTCTCACATTTTTGAGGCTTGACGACGGGTTTTGAATTGTATCCTGCCACTGCTTGATTGATTCTTCCTTGTTAAAGTCAAAGCTGTTAAGTATATGACGGTTGTCATATTTAAAGGCTGAAATAATTTGATATGTAAGCTTTCTTTCAGGGGTGTAAATGTAAAAATATGGATGAGAATTAAAGAAATCCTCTTTTTCAAAATAATGAAGTGTTGTAAAAAAAGTGTCAGAATATCCGTTATGCCCGTAAATCACAGTCACAAAATCGTTGAAATCCTTGCTGTTGGCAGCCTCGGTATAAACCGCACCGCTTGCCGACCACGATTTGTCCTCCGCCTTATGCCTCAAATAAAAAGCGTCGTCTGTCTTGCTTTGCACAATGGGATAATCAACCTTTGTGCCGTCTATTTTTATATAAGCATAAATTTCGCTGTTCTTCTTTTTAAGAGATTTGAAATCTATCGGGTTTTCAACTGTGCTTTCAACGTTTTGAGATGCAGTTGTGTTTACAGTGCCGCTTTGCGACGGCGTTTCGTTTCTCTTTTGCAGATATGAGCCGCCGAAATAAACACCGACAAAAATCAGCACGAAAACAACTAAAAATATTACAATCAGCTTGATATTCTTTTTTTTCTTGTTATTAAGTTCATTTTCTTTTGCATTTTCATTATCGTTCATTTTAATCACCGAGTAATCTCATTTTAAAACAAGTATAGTATATCATAAATTAAATAAAAATAATATAGTAATAATGTAAATTTATATTATTTTTATTACAACAAAATAAAAAACCTGCTTGCAAAAGCAAACAGGTTAATTATATGAATACTAATTAGTCATTTTCTTTCTTCTTTGTAGCTGCTAAAACTGCGATACCTGCACCTGCTGCTGCAATTGCACCTGCCATAACAGCAGTTGATGCACCTGTTGCAGGAGATTTTGAAGAAGAATTCTTCTTAGGCTCTGTAGCCTTTGTTGTGTCTTTTTCAGTTGCTTGTGTAGCATCATCTGCAAATTCAACAACTGCGTTTACAACAACTGAACCGTTGTTCCAAGAAGTGATAGCCTTCTGAGAAATGAATGTGATAGTCTGTGAACCGTCAGCATTCAAAGCCTTTGTATAATCAGTGCCTTCAGCAAGACCGAGTGCTGAAAGGTTATCTGTCCAGCTCTTGAAAGTGCCTTCACCGTTGTAAGTGAAAGTAACCGACTTCTTAGTCTGAGCGTTTACGCTGTAAGTAACGCCCTGTCTTGTTTCGCCGTTTACTGTAGTTTGAGCTTTGCCCTCTTGAAGAGTAGCTGCTGTAGGGCTGCTTACGTTAGCTGCCATAGCAGGAACGGTTACTGCAAACATAGATACAGCCATCATAGCTGCGATGACTAATGAAATGATTTTTTTCATAATTAATACACCTCAATCTAAATAATACAATTGTATCGGGATTTTAGACAATTATAACATTATCTTACCCAAAAGTAAAGCGTTTTTTAAAATTTATTGTATAAAATTATATATACACAAGGTATTGCGATACATGCTTTTTGTTTAGGATATATGTTGTATTTACATTAACTCTTTAAAAATAAAATTCATTGTGTTATACTGTTTATATTAAAAAAGTCGAGGAAAATTTTATGTACGATAAATACAAAATCAGTATTAGAAAAAATTATGACTTATTGCTTGCACCGTTCATAACGGCGGCAATACTTCTTGCCTGTTTTATAATTGGAAAAATATATCCTTTCGGAAGCAATAATGTTGAATACTATGATATGGCGCAGGGAATTATACCTAATTTTTATCATATTTGGGATGCATTGCACACTAAGGATACGGCTCTTTGCTTTAATTGGTATTCGGGCTTAGGTGTTAACGATACGGCAAATGCTTCGCTGTCTGTATTTTGGATTGCGCTTCTTGTTTTGCCGAGGCACCTTGTGGGAAAAGCAATGGGTCTTTATGTCATAATGACTTTTTCGCTTTCGGCTTTCACCTCTGCGATTTTTTTAAAAAAAGCAACTAAAGCCAAACCGTTTATGACAACTCTTTTGTCGATTTGCTATGCCTTTTGCGGCTTTTCCGTTATGTATTACACGAACGCATGGCAGGATACCGTTTTGCTTTTTCCTCTTTATATGCTCGCTTGGTATGCGCTTATGAAAAAAGGCAAAATTTTGCCTTACATATTAATGACGGTGCTTAATGTGTTTTGCGGATACTATGTTTTTATTTTGCTTGTTTTTTACGTTTTCTTTATGAGCTTTTTGTATATTAAAACAATAGACAATAAAGAAAACAGAAAAAGACGTGCCTTTGAACTCGGACTTTCAACCGTTTTGGGCTTTGGGTTATCCGGTGTTGTTCTTTTGCCTAAGCTTTCGCAAACTCTTTCAAGCGAAAGATTTTTGAGCGAAACGGGTTTTGATTTTTCGCAAATCGTAAAACAGTATCTTGAAATCGTAAGAACTTATGTTTGCAAGAGTGACGATAAATGGGCAATGCTGTTTTGCGTTTCTTTACCGCTTGCCGTAATGATTTTGGGTATAATTAAAAATAGAAAAAACAAGAAAATCAATATCTTTTTTGTGCTTAATGTTTTGCTTCTTGCCGTGCTTATCGTTTGTGAGGGTGCCAATGCGTTAATGCATTTCGGCGATTATAAATATTTTCCTATGAGAATGGGCTATGCGCTTGCATTTTCGTTTGTTTGGGCGGCAGGATATTATTCAAAATATTTAAAATTAAATAAGCTGAATTTTAACGAAAAAACAGGGAAAAACGCTTTGCTTGTTTTATTCAATTTTGCTTTGTTTGTTTGCCTTACGGTATTAACGTATTTTGTGCTTAAAAAGCTTGACGGCGCTTATGAATTTAAGTATTCCGTGCTTTATGCAATGCCTGTTTTGATATCAATTTATCTTGTTATTTTTTGCAGTAAAAACAAGGTGGTTGATTACAGAACGGCGCTTTCGCTTGTGGTTGCCGAAACGCTTGTTTTGAGTATGATTTTTATTCCTTATTGGCAGACGGATATGCTTGAAAAAGAGCATAATCCTCAGTATATTTCAACGTCGCAGTCACTTGTAAAAAAGCTTGATATCGAAACTTCAAAAACAGACAGAATTAAAACCGTAGGCACTACTTTAAACTGCAATTACGGCACAATTATGCAAAGAGCAACGCTTGCCGATTGGACTCATCTTATTCCGTCAGATATTCAAAGCTCGCTTATTTCACTTGGCTACAGCAGTGAATACACACGCCTTCATGACAGCGGAGGAACTGCTTTTACGGATGCGATTTTGGGCATTAAAAATGTTCTTAGTGTTAAAAGCGAAAGCCCTGAGCTTTACGATAAAATTTCCAAGAAAAAAGGGTATAATTACTATAAGTGCAAATATACCTTGCCTTATGCAATGGCTGTTGATAAGAGCATTTTGGATATTAAGGTTGAAAATGCAAATTGGATGGAGCTTAACAATCAGCTTTATAAATCCCTTACCTCGACTGATGAAAATATAGTTGAAAACGGAAATCTTGCACTTAAATCAAAAACGAATGAAACGGAAATTTATACCTTTAAATCAAAAAAAGGCAATATTTCCTATTTTAAGCTTGACGGTGCGGGCGGAGTAAGGATTTACGTTGACGGTAAGGCGTTAAGAATACCGTCGATTGACAGGGAAAAAGCAAAAAAGTATCCCGGCAGATTTAACAGAAATCTTATTTGCCTCGGCGATTTGGGGGATAAAGAGGTCGAAATAAGGCTTGAGCTTAAAGAGGGCAAGTATCAAGACCAAAAGAATTTCAGGAAAAATAATCTCGGCGACGATGATATAAGAAATAAAAATTTCGGCGTTGAAATTGGTCTTATGAGCCTTGAAAAGCTTCAAAAGGTTTGCGATATGTATAACAATTTTGGCGACGTTTCGGCTAAGAATTATTCGCTTGATATTAAGAATGTAAAGGCTGAAAATAAAGATAAAATATTGCTGATTCCTTTGCAATATAACGGCTGCTGGAGTGCCGAAGTAAACGGTAAAAATGCCGAAGTCAGAAGTGTTATGTCGCTTTTGACTGCAGTTGAATTAAACGGCGAAAGCAATAATATTTCAATGAAATTTATGCCGACAGGTTTTGAAACCGGCGTTATAATAAGTGTTGTAAGTGCCGTGCTTTTTGCTGTCGTTTTGATACTTAGAAGAAAAGAAAGGCTTGCTCCAAAGGCGCTTTGCACGTTTGTTTATGCGCTTTATTCATTGGCATTTTGCGTTGCAGGTGTTGCAGTTTACATTATTCCTTTTGCTTTTTTGATTTATCACAAGCTTTTTTAAATGATTTGTAAAAGCGCCGAATATGCTCGGTTTTTGCAGAACGAAAAATATTTTTGTTGCAAAGAGTATGTTGATATGTTAAACTGTAAATGGTTTATTATAATAATATGTCAGAATATATATTTTTTATTCGGCATAAACATAACGGAGGTTAAAAATGAAAGTAGTAATTCTTGCAGGCGGATACGGTACCCGCATCAGCGAAGAAAGCCAAAACAAGCCGAAGCCTATGATTGAGCTCGGTGGCTATCCTATCCTTTGGCATATTATGAAAACTTATTCCCATTACGGATATAACGAGTTTGTAATTTGCGCAGGCTATAAGCAATATGCAATTAAAGAATATTTTGCTAACTATTTTCTTCATTGCTCAGATGTTACATTTGATTTTACCGCATCTAATAAAATGACTGTTCACAGCGAGCATGCAGAGCCGTGGAAGGTTACTGTTGTCGATACCGGCCTTGATACAATGACAGGCGGCAGAGTAAAGCGTATTCAGCCTTATATCGGCGATGAGCCTTTTATGCTTACTTACGGCGACGGCGTTGCAGACGTTGATATTAACAAGCTTGTTGAATTTCATAAGGAACACGGCCATATTGCAACTATGACTGCTGTTTCGGTAGGTCAGCGTTTTGGCTGCCTCGGTATTGAGGACGACCTTACCATTTCTTCGTTCAGAGAAAAGAGCGATATGGACGGCAGCCGCATCAATGCAGGCTTTATGGTGCTTGAACCTAAGATTTTCGATTTTATCGAGGGCGATTCAACAGTATTTGAAAAGGCTCCTCTTGAAACAGTTGCTTCTATGGGCGAGCTTGACGCATATATTCATAACGGTTTTTGGAAGCCTATGGATACTTTAAGAGAGAAGATGCAGCTTGAAGAAATGTGGGCAAACGGCACTGCTCCGTGGAAGGTTTGGTAAAAAATATGGATTTATCGTTTTATAAAGGCAAAAAAGTGCTTGTAACAGGTCATACGGGTTTTAAAGGCTCTTGGCTTTGCAAAATTCTTGTAAATGCCGGCGCAAATGTAGTAGGTTATTCAATTGACCCGCCTACAAATCCGAGTCTTTTTGAACTTTCGGGTATTAAAAATGAAATGACGTCATATATTGCGGACATTCGTGACCTTGATAAGCTTAAAGAAGTTTTTGAAAAGGAGCAGCCGGAACTTGTGTTCCACCTTGCCGCTCAGCCGATTGTTCGTGACAGCTATAAAATGCCTGTTTACACTTATGAAACCAACGTAATGGGCACTGTAAATATTTGCGAGTGTGTAAGGCTTTTTGATTGCGTTAAGTCTTTCCTTAATATCACGACGGACAAGGTTTATGAAAATCAGGAAACCAACGTTGCTTTTACTGAGGATATGCCGCTTGACGGATATGACCCTTATTCAAACAGTAAATCTTGCTCTGAGCTTGTTACTCACAGCTATAAAAAGTCGTTTTTTACCGACGGCCGTGTTGCTGTTTCTACTTCAAGGGCAGGTAATGTTATCGGCGGCGGTGACTTTGCAAATGACAGAATTATTCCCGACTGTGTAAGGGCGGTTGAAAAAGGCGATACTATTATTGTTCGTAATCCTAATTCGACAAGGCCTTATCAGCACGTGCTTGAGCCGCTTAAAATTTATCTTATGATAGTTGAGGCTCAATATAAAAATCACGAGCTTGAGGGATATTATAACGTAGGTCCTAATGATTGCGATTGCAGAACTACGGGTGAGCTTGTTACTCTTTTCTGCAAGCTTTGGGGCGACGGTGCAAGCTGGAAGGATGTAAGCGAGGCTAATGCGCCTCACGAGGCAAACTTTTTAAGGCTTGATACAACTAAGGTTAAAACAGTTTTCGGCTGGCAGCCACGCTGGAGCGTTGAAGAGGCAGTTGAAAAGATTGTTGAATGGACCAAAGTATATTTTGACGGCGGAGATATTTCCGCTATTATGGATAAACAAATTAATGAATTTTTTGAATTGGAGGACTGACTGAATGTTAGAAAATAAGACAGAGGAACAGGCAAAAGAAGAAATACTTGCAATGGTTGCGGAATACTGCGACAAATTTAAGGCAAAACCGCCATATAAAGAGGGCGACAGAATCCCTTATGCAAGCCGTGTGTTTGATAATAAAGAAATGACAAATCTTGTTGACTCGGCTCTTGAGTTTTGGCTTACAGCCGGCAGATATTGCGATAAGTTTGAAAAGGACTTCGGCAAATATCTCGGCGTTAAATATGTTTCACTTGTAAACTCAGGCTCATCTGCAAACCTTCTTGCTTTTGCAACGCTTACTTCGCCGCTTCTCGGTGACAGAAGAGTAAACAGAGGCGATGAGATTATTACTGTAGCAGCAGGATTCCCTACAACTGTAGCTCCTATTATTCAGTACGGCGCAGTTCCTGTATTTGTTGATTTAACAATTCCGCAGTATAATATCGACGCTTCACAGCTTGAAGCAGCACTCAGCGATAAAACAAAGGCAGTTATGATTGCTCATACACTCGGCAATCCTTTTGACCTTCAGGCTGTTAAGGATTTTTGTACTAAGCATAACCTTTGGCTTATTGAGGATAACTGCGACGCACTCGGCAGTAAATATGTAATTAACGGCGAGGAAAAATTCACCGGTACAATCGGCGATATCGGCACATCAAGTTTCTATCCTCCGCACCATATGACAATGGGTGAGGGCGGTGCTGTTTATACTAACGACCCGCTTCTTAACAAGATTGCACGTTCAATGCGTGATTGGGGACGTGATTGCGTTTGCCCGTCAGGTATGGACAACCTTTGCGGTCACCGTTTTGATAAGCAATACGGTGAGCTTCCTCTCGGCTATGACCATAAGTATGTATATTCACACTTTGGATTTAACCTTAAGGCAACTGAAATGCAGGCAGCAGTAGGCTGTGCTCAGCTTGAAAAATTCCCTTCATTTGTTGAAAGAAGACGCCATAATTTTGACAGACTTCATAAGGCACTTGAAGCTGTTTCCGATAAGCTTATTCTTCCTGTTCCTGCCCAAAACAGCACTCCTTCATGGTTCGGTTTCCTTATCACTTGTAAAGAGGGCACATCTAAAAATACAGTAGTTCAGTATTGCGAGGACCACGGCGTTCAAACAAGAATGCTTTTCGCCGGCAATATTACAAAGCAGCCTGTATTTGACGAAATGAGAAAGTCGGGTAAGGGTTACAGAGTAATCGGCGACCTTTCGGTTACAGACAGCATTATGAACAATACCTTCTGGATTGGTGTATATCCGGGAATGACTGACGAAATGATTGATTATATGGCTAAAACAATTATTGAGGCAGTAAATCTTTAATTTAAATGTTTTTAAGCAAGGCTTTGCCCTCTTTATTTTTAAAATTTTGAGGGTAAGGCTTGCTTTTGTGAATGGAGATTTTATTTAATTTCTTATCGCCATAATAAATAATGACATAAGGGAGAATTTATGTAATGAAAATTAAAGTTGCAAATTATATTTCGCAGTTTCTTGTTGACCACGGCGTAACCGACGCTTTTTCGGTTGTCGGCGGCGGTGCAATGCATTTGAATGATGCTTTCGGCCATCAGGAAGGCTTGCACACCACATATAATCATCACGAGCAGGCTTGCGCAATTGCCGCAGAGGCTTATGCAAGGCTTGAAAATAAAATTGCGCTTGTTTGCGTAACATCGGGTCCCGGCGGAATTAACGCTCTTACCGGTGTTTGCGGCGGTTGGCTTGATTCGATTCCTATGTTTATAGTTTCGGGTCAGGTAAAATATACAACTACTTCCCGCTATGCTAAAACTTTAAATCCTGAAATTAACCTGCGTTCGCTCGGCGACCAGGAGTATGATATAGTTAAATCTGTTGAGCCTATGACTAAGTATGCGGTTATGATTGAAGACCCTATGGATATCCGCTATGCTTGCGAAAAGGCTTGGCACCTTGCAACAACAGGCAGACCGGGCCCTGTTTGGCTTGATGTTCCTGTTGATATTCAGGGTACTGTTATTGAAACAGATGACCTTGTTAAAACTTACAATGCATCAGAGGATGATGCTCTTCTTCCGCCGCACGTGGCTGACAGCGAGGTTGAGTATGTTCTTGACGAGATAAGAAAAGCCGAAAGACCGGTTATTTATGCCGGCGGCGGTATTCGTCTTTCAGGCGGATATAACGAATTTAAAAAAGCAATCAGAAAGCTCAATGTTCCGGTTGTAACATATTGGAACAGTGTTGACCTTATTGAAAATGACGACGAGCTTTATGTCGGCAGGGGCGGCAATATGGGCGATCGTCCCGGCAACTTTGCTGTGCAAAATTCAGACCTTGTTATCGCTATCGGCACAAGAATTTCTATTCGTCAGGTCGGCTACGGCTATGATACCTGGGCAAGAGAAGCTAAGGTTATTATGGTTGATATTGATAAATCGGAAATGATGAAGCATACTCTCCACGTTGATAAGGCTGTTTGGGCAGACGCTAAAGATTTTCTTGAAAAGGTCAATGAAATTGCTGAAGATAAAGTATTTACTAATCAAAAATGGCTTGATATTTGCCAAAATTGGAAGCATAAATATCCTGTAACTCTTGACAGGCATTGGAATAACGGCGGTGAATTTGCAAATGTATTTGCATTTATTAAGTATTTGAGTGACCAACTTCCTGAGGAAAGTTACACGGCAGTATCAAATGGTGCTTGTTGCGTGGTAGGCCACCAAAACTATACTATGAAAAGCGGCACAAGATTTATTATTAACAGTGCAATTGCAAGTATGGGATATGGCTT